>MDTB01048129.1_pt1 | contig 16918 bp, 16 predicted proteins | sample 811161 | NCBI WGS metagenome assembly MDTB01 (sample SAMN05326650, study PRJNA326480) | marine metagenome | isolation source: seawater | place: Mediterranean Sea | collected 2009
AATTCAACATTGTTTGATTTTAAAAAGTTTCTTCTTGCAGGTATGTTAAAAAAAAGATTTTTGACAGAAATCTTAGTGCCAACTTCGCTTACTGATGATTTATTGCTCTTAATTTCACTACCATGAATTTCAATCTCGTTAGCTAATTCAATACCAGATTGTTTTGAAATTAAATTGACATGTGAAATTGCAGAAATACTAGCCAAAGCTTCACCTCTAAACCCTTTAGACTTTATGTTAAATAAATCTTTTGCATCTGAAATTTTTGATGTTGTGTGTCTATTAAAACATATTGAGACATCTCTTTTTGACATACCAACTCCATTATCAATAACCTGTATAATTGTCTTACCTGCATCTTTGATTAAGATTTTTATTTCTTTAGCTTTGGCATCTATTGAATTTTCTAGTAATTCCTTTACTACAGAAGCTGGCCTTTGTACTACTTCACCAGCTGCAATTTGATTAGCAACATTTTCAGGTAAAATATTAATAATGTCTTTCATCAATTAGTTATTTTAAATAAAAAAGAATAATAAAAATAAAGAGACTAAAATTGATAAAATAATTAGAAGTCTTATTCTAACAGACTTTTCAGATCCTTTTTTATAATCATTAACAGCATTTCTAAATTTTTTTCTAAAACTATTATCATCTCCTACAGTAGTTCTATATTCATCAAACTTTGATTTAATTTTTTTTGGAACAGAATGCTTACCTAAATAGGAGTTGTCTTCAGAGTATCTACCTGAGTAACTGTAACGTTTATTTTTTTTTAGTTTAAAAAGACCCAAACCGTTATATATGAATTTAACTAAATATAATAAATATCTTACTTAAAAGATATCATTTTCAAAGCAGCAATTGCTGCCTCAGCCCCTTTATTTCCAAGTTTTCCTCCAGATCGGTCTAATGATTGATTTTTGTTGTGGTCAGTAAGAACACAGAAAATTACAGGGATAGAATATGAAATATTTAATTGCATAATTCCATTTGAAACAGCGTTACAAATAAAATCATAATGATCAGTTTCCCCTTTAATAACACATCCTATTGCGATGATAGCATCCAGGTTTTGTTTAGATAATTCTTTACAGCCATATACAAGTTCAAAACTTCCAGGTACCCATGAAATTTTGATATTCTCATTTTTTATACCAAACTCTATTAATTTTTCTTGAGCTCCGGCAAGCAAATTTGAAGTGATATCTTTATTCCACTCGGAAACCACAATCCCAATTTTATTTTTTTTCAAATTTGGGAAATCTTCTAAAGTAATTTTTGTGAAATTTTGGCTGCTTGATTTCATTTACTGATTTGATGCAATCGCTTTAGAGATAAATGCATCTATATTTTTTGCTTCAGGACTTTTAGAATAATCTAACTTAATAATTGTAAAGTACTCCTCAGCTTTTTTAAATTTACTTAATCTCATAGCAACTGTTCCAGCCTTATATAAAAATAATGGGGTTGTATAATTATTATCACTTTTTGAGGCTTTCACATAATAATCATAAGCATCCTCGAACTGGTTTAACTCCGCAAAAGCGTCACCAATCGAGCCGGTGGCTAATGAGCTAAGCAATATATCATTAGAATTAAATTTTGATAAAAATTTAATGCTATTTTGATAATCATTCATATTTAAATACATCATACCAGTGTAATAATGTGCTAGATTTGCAGCATTTGTTCCGCTAAATTCCTCGATTACATCAAGCATCCCCATATTAAGATCATCACCGTTAAGTCCAATATTATATAAGGAATCATTATCAATCAAAATTGCTTCATCAAACTTTTTTTGAGCATAGTACATTTCATTGAAAGCTTTACTTTCTTTCGGCTCAGTTATTAATTTAGAATAGGCGAAAATACCAATAACTAGGACTGATACAATACCTATAACACCAAGAATTTTGTTTTGATTTTTTTCAACCCATTGTTGAGTCCTGGATGATCCTTCATCAAGTGTATTAAATACATTTGCAGTTGTTGACTTATTTTCAAGAGCTTCCGCCTTATTAGACGACGCTTTATTTTTAAAACCTCTTTTCTTGTAAGTTGCCATATTATTATCTTAGGCCGTAAAAATAAAATTTTTATTATTAAAATTGGATTATTTATTTGTTATTTTTGGGTTAGTTGGGTTATAATTCAATTTCTCTAATACGATTTACAATTTATGTTTTTAAAAGAGTTATCATTAACAAACTATAAAAATTTTGAAAGCCTCAGGTTTAGTTTTGACACTAAAATTATTTGTTTTGTGGGACTAAACGGTGTTGGTAAAACGAATATATTAGATTCTATATACCATCTATCTTACACAAAAAGCTACCTCAATCCAATTCCTTCTCAAAATATAAAACACGGAGAAACATTTTTTTTTATTTCAGGAAAGTACATGATTCATGATAAAGAAGAAAACATATTAGTATCTCTTAAGAAAGGTGATAAAAAAATAATAAAAAGAAATAATAAACTCTACAAAAAATTTAGTGATCATATTGGAAAAATTCCGCTGGTACTTATTTCACCTGATGACAGAAACTTAATAATTGAAGGAAGTGAAACAAGAAGGAAATTTATTGATGGCATTATTTCGCAAACTGATAAAGAATATTTAAATAATTTAATCGATTATAATAAAACACTCAAACAGAGAAATGCTTTATTAAAAATGTTTTATGATAACTCAGAGAATATAAGAAAAACCATTGATATTTATGATAGGCAACTTTCATCAGATGCACAAAAAATTTACGATAAAAGAAGGGAATTCCTAAATGAATTTATTCCAATATTCAAATCTAGATACAAGGAATTAAGTAACGATAAAGAAAATATTGAAATTAAACATAGTAGTGATATTTCACCAGTTCAAAATCTATATAAATTGCTAAAAAATAGTCTTGAAAAAGACTTAAGGTTCCAGTATACAACTAAAGGAATACATAAAGATGATCTTAATTTGAATCTTGATAATTTTCCGATAAAAAAATATGGAAGTCAAGGTCAGCAAAAAACATTTTTGATAGCCATGAAGCTTGCGCAATATGAATATCTTTCAAAACTTGATTCAAAACCTATTTTACTATTAGATGATATTTTTGACAAATTAGATGACACCAGAGTTAAGCAAATTATTAATCTAGTTAATCAAGAAAAGTTTAATCAAATATTTATTTCTGATACGAACAAAACAAGGTCAGAGAACATTATAAAGAAGGTTAATAAATCGTATAAAATATTTGAAATTTGAAAAAAATTAGTTTAACAATAATAAGTTTGTCTTTACTGATTTTAAGTTCTTGTAATAATTCAAGAAATTTAAAATATCTTTCTGGATATTGGGAAATATCCTCTGTTAAAAAAGACAACAATAAAATTAAAAATTATCCATTTAGCGGTACAATTGATTATTTTGAATTGAGTGAAAACTTTTCAGAAGGTTTCAGAAAAAAAGTTAAGCCCAGAATCGACGGTAATTTTGATGTTACAATGCATCAAATTAATTTCAATATTGATGAAGAAAAAAAACATTTAAGGTTTTTTAAATTTGACTTAGGTTTTAGCAATTCGATTAAATTAGTTTATGGTCAAGGTGAAAATTTTACAGAGAATATTGTTAAAATTGACTCGATGAATTTAATAATTAAAAACTTAGAAGGGCTCACTTATGAGTACAAAAGATTTTATCCAAAAAATTATTTAAATGAATAATATGGAATTAAAGAATCTGATCAATACATTTCTCAAGAAAAATAAGCTTGAAAAAGGATTATTGAATATAGAGGTAAAGAAAACATGGTTTGAACTGATGAATAACGGAGTAGCAAATTACACTACCGATGTAAGCTTAAGAAAAAAGACTCTTTACATAAGATTAAGCTCACCAGCCCTCAAAGAGGAACTTAGCTATGGAAAAGAAAAACTTATTAAGTTAATTAATGAAAGATTAAAGGAAAATGTGGTTGAAAAAATAATACTTAATTAAAAAATCTCATCACTTGAAAAGTGAAATTCACATTCAATTTTAGCATTATCATCACTATCGCTTCCATGAATAGCATTTTCGCTTATTGACTTAGCAAACATTTTTCTAATGGTACCCTCCTCTGCCTCTTCAGGATTTGTTGAACCAATCAGGTCTCTAAAATCATTTACAGCATTATCTTTTTCCAAAATTGCAGCTACAATTGGACCGCTGGTCATGTAATCAACTAAGTCAGTATAGAAACGTCTTTCTTTATGTATAGCGTAAAATTCACCTGCTTTCTCATTAGTCATTTTCGTAAACTTCATTGCTTTTATCTTGAAACCAGATTTAATGATTTTATCCAGGATAGCACCTATATTTCCATTTCTAACCGAATCTGGTTTTAACATTGTAAAAGTAACTCTACTCATTATTTATATTTTAGTTTGCAAAAATAACACTTTTTATTAATTTATAAGGTTTTACATATAATGTTTATCTTCGCGAAATATGGATGTAAGTGAAATCGGTGAAATAAGAATTCTTTTATCTAAAAAAAAGGAAATAGTAATAATTCCACACAAAAACCCTGATGGTGATGCAATCGGTGCTAGTACAGGCCTAAAGAATTATTTGAATAATTATAATCATAACGTAGAAATTATCAGTCCCAATAAATTTCCTGACTTTCTGAGATGGATGGATCCTGATAAGCACATAAAGATATTCACAGAAGATGAAAATTGTATTCAAAAAATTATTAATGCAGATATAATTTTTACACTTGACTTCAATAATCTTGTTAGAATATCATCAATGAAAGACCACGTAGAAAAATCTAATGCTATAATTATTATGATTGATCATCACGAGAATCCATCTAATTATGCAGATTTCATGTACTTGGTTCCCGAGATGAGTTCAACTTGTGAGATGATTTATCATTTTATTGATAAACTTGGAGACAAGAATAAAATTGATAAAACTATTTCACAATCCTTATATGCAGGAATTATGACCGATACTGGGTCATTTAAATTTCCGTCAACAACTCACGTTACTCATGAAGTGGTATCAAAACTATTAAAAACAGGTATATCCCACTCAGACATACATAACCAAATTTATGATAACAATAAATTTGAAAGGGTTCAACTTTTGAGCTTTGCCCTAAGTCAAATTAAAATAATTGAAGATTTAAATACATGTTATATATCATTGTCTCAAAAAAATCTTGATAAATTCAATTATGAAAAGGGTGATACTGAAGGAATTGTTAATTATGGTCTTTCGATAAAAAATATTAAGTTTGCTGTCATTTTTATGCAAAATTTAAAGGAAAACGTTATAAGAATTTCTTTAAGATCTAGAGGAGATTTTGATGTAAATGAATTTTCAAAAAATGTATTTGGCGGTGGTGGACATAAAAATGCCGCTGGAGCCGTGAGTAAAAAAACTCTAAAAGAAACAATAGACTATTTTATTGAATCAGTAAAAAATTATAAAGAATTATTAAAATAAAATTATGAAAACAAAATTTGCAATTTTTTTCCTAGTGTGTTCAATGGTTTTTGCTTGTGATAATAATTACAGCAATTACCAAGATTTAAAAGACGGGCTGTATGCTGAATTTAATACCAGTATGGGTGTAATACTAATTAAATTAACATATGATAAAACGCCAGTAACGGTTGCGAATTTTATTGCTCTGGCAGAAGGAAATCATCCAAAAGTTGATAATGATTTTAAAGGTAAGAAATTTTATAATGGAATAATCTTTCACCGAGTTATTGACAAATTTATGATTCAAGGCGGAGATCCAAGTGGAGATGGAACTGGAGGACCAGGTTATAAGTTTTTAGACGAAATCGACTTAACCCTTAGACACGACAAACCCGGAGTGCTTTCAATGGCAAATTCTGGGCCTGGAACAAACGGTAGTCAATTTTTTATCACTGAGGTTCCTACCCCTCACTTAGACGGTAAACATACAGTATTTGGACATGTGGTTAAAGGAATGGAAATACAGGATGCCATTTCAAATGTTGAAACTGCAATTGCTGATAGACCAGTAAAAGATGTAACTATTAATAATCTTAAAATAATCAGAATTGGATCTGATGCAAAAGGTTTTGATGCAGTAAAAACATGGAACGAAATGGAACCAAAACTGTTTATCATGCAAGAGGAAAAGAAAAGAGCTGCCATTGAAAAAATGGATTCACTTGCTAGAATTGAAAAAGAAAAGAATAATAATTACAAAGAAAAAGCAACAAAATCAAGCTCTGGAGTTGAAATATATTACATAAAAAAAGGAAAAGGAATTAAACCTATTGAAGGTGATGAGATTTTCTTTTACTACGAAGGTTATTTAGCAATAAACGGAGTATTATTTGGCACAAATAGAAAGGATTTAATGATTGCTTACGATAGATACTCAGCTGAGGATGAAAGTAAAGGATGGTATGACCCTTCAAAAATCACCTACTCAAATGATATGCAACTAATTCAAGGATTTAGAGAGGTATTAATGACTATGAGTGTAGGAGATAAGGTATATGCATACATTCCATCAGAAATGGGCTATGGAAATAGAGCTATGGGTAATAGAATTCCTGCAAATTCAGATTTAGAGTTTATAATTGAGTTAGTAGATATATCTAATTAACTTTTTCGGGAATATTACTAAGAATTTCTCTAAAAAATCTCCAAAATTTTTGAGTCGATGATATTGAAGCCTTTTCGTCAGGTGAATGAGCTCCTAATATAGTTGGTCCAAAACTTATCATATCCATTTCTGGATAATGAGATCCAATTATGCCACACTCCAAGCCAGCGTGAATTACATTAACCTTTGGCTCTGATGAAAATAACGTGATATATGAATCCTTTACCTCTTTTAATGTGGCTGAATTTAGGTTAGGCTCCCATCCAGGATATCCTCCTGAAAATTTACTATCACATCCAATATTTTCAAATATATTTGAAATAATCTTTGATAACTCATCCTTTGAATTTTCAGATGATGACCTTGTCAAACATTGAATTTTAAGTTTTCCCTCAATTAATCTAATATTGGCTAAATTATTTGATGTTTCAACCAAGCCGTCAATGTTTTCACTCATTTCAAAGACCCCGTTCGGACATTCGTTTATTGCATTAATTAATTCTTTCGATTCAATAGCGCCAAGTCTTTGAAATCTATTTTCTAATAATTCAAATTCTAAATTTATATTACCATCTGTTTCTTCAAATTCATCAGCTAATGTTTCTGATGTATTTTTCATTATTTTTTTAAATGAATTCAAATTATCTTCATCAAATGAGATTATTGCGGAACTCTCTCTTGGAATTGCATTCCTCAATCCTCCCCCATCGATCGAACATATTTTAACATCAAAATCTGAATTAAGTTTTTGAATAAGTTCAAATAATATTTTATTTGAATTACCAAGACCCTTGTGAATTTCAGCTCCAGAGTGACCACCCGTTAATCCATTCAATAAAATTTTTACATTGATCTCATCTTCTTTTAATTCTTGTAATGGATAATTTTTACTCATAGTTATATCAATTCCACCAGCACAACCAACACAAATTTCATCATCTTCCTCTGTATCAAGGTTTAATAATATTTTTCCTGTTAGAATAGTGTCAGAAAGATTTAACGCACCGGTCATTCCAGTTTCCTCATCAATAGTAAATAATGCTTCAATCTTTGGGTGTGAAATTTCATTACTTTCTAAGATAGCCATGATTGCAGCAACTCCTAATCCGTTGTCAGCTCCTAAAGTTGTCCCGTCTGCCTTTACCCAGTCGCCGTCAACATACATTTTGATTCCAGAACTTAAAAAATCAAATTCAACATAATTATTTTTTTCATGAACCATATCAACATGGGATTGAAGAACAACAGTTTCACGAGTAATCATATCAGGCGTTGAATCTTTTACTATTACTAAATTTCCAATTTCATCTTGCTTATACATTAGGTTATTTTTTGTTGCAAACGAAATTAAAAATTCTATAACACGATCTTCTTTCTTTGAAGGTCTTGGAACTTCATTTAATAAAACAAAGTTTTTCCAAACCTCTTTTGGCTCAACATTTGAAACTTCTACACTCATGTTCACAGATTTTTTATAAAATTAACGAATAATAAATTTATAATTTCGTTAATATATTTTAAATATGAAAAAATTAAAGTTTTCATTGACTATAGGTTTAGTACCCTTTTTAATAATAATTAACTATTTAAAACCAAGCAATATAGTTTTTGAAAAATATTATTCAAATCTTCTTTATCCTCTAATCTCAGAAAAACTACGATTAATTACAGGTTGGGTAGTTTTTGCTGTAGGAGATGTTTTGTATTTATTTCTAGGTATTAGCTTAATTTATTTCATAATTAGTGATGGAAATAACATTTTTAACAAAATCATTAATCTTGGGTCATCTGTTTTTATCTTGACTTTTTTATTTTACGTTCTATGGGGGTTTAATTACAAGAGAATCACTATCAAAGACAAATTAAATATTAAGAACGAATTTGATAAAAAGGAGTTGGTGAGTTTTACAGAAAATCTTATAAATAAAATTAATGATAAGCATGAATTATTGTTTATTCATGATAGTGTTAAACCAAAAAACATATATAGTTTTGAAAAAAATATTCAAATTTCAAAAGAAAATACTGTAAAATTAAAAGGTGTTTTCAAAGAATCACTTTTAAAGTCTAATTATAAAAATATTTCTGTAAAAAAATCATTATTTAGCTTACCTCTGACCTACATGGGTTTTAGCGGTTATATTAATCCTTTCACTAACGAAGCCAATATTAACCGAAAAATTCCTTCAACCAGCTTAACATTTGTAATTAATCATGAAATTGCACATCAGCTTGGGATTACCAGTGAAAAAGATGCAAATTTTATTTCATATTTAATGCTAATTAATAGTGATAATCATTATCATAAATTCTGTGGTTATTCCTATGCATTAAGATTATGTTTAAATAAACTTTCTAAAATAGATTATAATCTGTACCAAGAGTTATTAAAAAAAGTAAATAAAGGAATCATTAAAGATTATGTTGAAATCAATAATTTTTGGAATAAATATGATGGTAAAATTGAAGTGGTTTCGAAAAAAAGCTATGATTTATTTCTAAAACAAAATAATATACAAACGGGCATTAAAAATTATAATGAAAGTATTTCTTTAATTTTAAACTTCAAGAATCAAATAAATGAGTAAAAAAATAACAAGCTTAGATAATAAAGAAATTAAAAATATAATTCGACTTATAAATAAATCTAGATTAAGAAATGAATCTAAATTATTTGTTGTCGAAGGTTTAAGAGAGCTAAGAATGGCAAATTCAAATGGCTTCAATATTAAAAAGTTGTTTTGCAATACAAATATTGCTAATCTTGAATCTGTACAATCTGAATTTAAATCTGAAATAATTGAGGTTAATAACGGGGTATATTCTAAAATAAGTTTTAGAAGTACAACAGAAGGGCTTGTTGGTGTTTTGGAACAGAAAGATGAAAAAATTGAGCTATTATCAGAAAAAAATAATCTGGTAATTATTCTTGATGGAGTTGAAAAACCCGGAAATATTGGTGCAATTTTGAGAAGTTGTGATGCTGCCAGGGTTGATCTCATTATAATTAATAATCAAAAATGTGACTTATATAACCCAAATGTTATAAGATCTAGTTTAGGCACAATCTTTTCACAAAAAATAATCATTGATGATTATGAATCCACATATAATTTTTTAAAGAAAAACAATTTAAATGTTTATGCCACTTCGTTAAAAGGGGAAAAAAATATTGATAAAGTCAATTATAATAAATCCTGCGCTGTAGTTGTAGGGTCAGAAAACTTAGGGATTTCAAAATTCTGGGACACAAAATCTGATGAATTAATCAAAATTCCAATGCTCGGATCAATTGATTCGCTTAATGTGTCTGTTTCTACCGCAATTACTTTATATGAGATAAATAGACAGAATGACTTTCATAGATAAGTCATAAATATTACATAAAGAAATTGTCTATTAACCTTGTTTATGCTAATTTTAAGATATGCCTATTCATGATATCGAAATAGAAAAGAAAGCATTAGCTAAGGAATATAAGGAGCTTTTAATGATTAGTTACCAGTCACTCAGCAAAGATGATAAAAAATTAATCCGAAAAGCCTTTGATTATGCTGTTGACGCTCATCAGCACCAAAGAAGAAAATCAGGTGAAGCTTATATTTTCCACCCCATAGCTGTTGCCAAAATTGTTGCATCTGAAATTGGACTTGATGCTGTTTCAATTGCATCTGCTCTCATTCACGATGTTGTTGAAGATAATAATGATCACACATTGGAACGAATCCAAAAAGAATTTGGAGATAAAATTGCGAAAATTGTTGATGGATTAACTAAGATAGGTAAACTTAATACGAAAGGATATTATGATGTTTCAATTCAGGCAGAAAATTACAGAAAAATGTTACTTACCCTTAATGAAGATGTAAGGGTTATAATAATTAAGATTGCTGACAGGCTTCACAATATGCAAACTCTTGGCAGCATGCCCTATGAAAAACAGATCCAAAAAGCATCAGAAACCTTATATATTTACGCTCCGCTTGCACATAGAATCGGTTTATATAATATTAAAACAGAATTGGAAGATTTAGGCTTAAAATATACCGACCCCGACACTTATGATGAAATATCAAAAAAACTAATTGAAAGTAAAAAAGATCAGGATGAGTATATCGACAAGTTTAATTCAATAATTAGTTCAACATTAACAAAAGAAAAACTTAAATACAATATTAGGGGAAGAACAAAGTCAATCTTTTCAATAAATAATAAAATGATAAGACAAGGGATTTCTTTTGAGGAAGTTTATGATAAATTTGCCGTTAGAATTGTTTATAAGTCAAAACCAGAAAAAGAGAAATTTATTGCATGGAAAATATATTCGATAATCACTGATAATTTCACTCCTAATCCAACGAGATTAAGGGACTGGATATCAGCACCAAAATCAACTGGATACGAAGCACTACACATAACTGTTGTAGGCCCTAAAAGCAAATGGGTTGAAGTTCAAATCAGAAGTGAGAGGATGGATGAAATTGCAGAAAAGGGATATGCGGCTCATTATAAATACAAACAAAAAGATGATACAAACGACAATTTAGATTCTTGTATTAATAAATTACAAGAAGCACTTGAAAACTCTGAAACAAATGCAGTAGATTTTGTTGAACAATTCAAATTGAATTTATATTCAAAAGAAATTTTTGTATTCACACCAACCGGAGATTTAAAATCTCTACCAAAGGGTGCAACTCCTCTAGATTTTGCGTTTGCTATTCATACTGAGGTTGGATTAAAAACAAGAGGGGCAAAAGTTAATGGAAAACTGGTTCCTTTAAATAAAGAATTATCTAGTGGAGACAGAGTTGAAATTTTAACTTCTGACAAAATTAAACCTAGTGCAAACTGGTTAGACTATGCAACAACTGCCAGAGCGAAATCAAAGATTAAGGCCACATTAAATGAAGAAAAGAAACTACTTGCTGATGAGGGTAAACAGATACTAAAAAGAAAACTAAAGCATTTAAAAATTAATTTTAGTGACAGTATCATAACTGAGCTTCAAAAATATTTTAAACTTAATACCAGTCAGGATCTATTTTACCGAGTTGGAATAAATACCATAGATAACGAGAAATTAAAAAAATTCGTTTCATCAAGGAGTAATAAATTCATAAGCTATATAAGAAAAAAGATTTCAAGAGGTAGTGATGTTAAAATTGATGAAAAAAATCAAGATGAAATAACTTCAAAATATGATTTACTAGTTTTTGGAAATGATGAAGAAAAACTTGATTATAAAAATGCTCCTTGCTGCAACCCAATTCCTGGTGATAAGGTGTTTGGATTCATTACAATAAATGACGGCATTAAAGTTCATAAAAAGAATTGCCCTAATTCACTTAGCCTGCAATCAAATTATGACTACAGAATAATAAAAGCAAAATGGATTGATTCATCCCAAGAAAAATTTACAGTTCAAATTAATATTACAGGAATTGACAAATTGGGATTGTTAAATAATATAACAAAAGTCATTTCAGAAAATATGAATATTAATATGAAAAGGCTTAATTTTGAAACAGCTGGAAATACGTTTGTAGGCAATATAATTATTTCCGTCAAATCAAATGTTGAGGTAAATAATCTCATAAAAAAACTAAAAGTTTTGAATGGAATTGACAAAATCAAAAGAACATAAATAGTGTTAATTAACTATGTCAGATAATATAAATAATCAAAACACTGTAAAGGATGTATTTACAGAATTTTTAGAAAAAAAAGGTTATCGAAAAACGCCTGAAAGATATGCAATCTTAAAAGAGGTTTATGAGACTAAATTTCATTTTGATATTGAATCATTATATGTCAAGATGAAAAATAAAAAATACAGAGTTTCCAGAGCAACTCTTTATAATACTATAGAACTTCTACTTGAATGTTCTTTAGTTCGCAAACATCAGTTTTCAAATGACCATCAAGCATCATATGAAAAATGTTATTTTAATAATCAACATGATCACCTGATTATTAGTAACTCTGGTGAGGTAATTGAATTTTGTGATCCAAGAATAAATACAATTAAACAAACAATAGAGGAGGTTTTTGATGTTACTATTGATAGTCATTCATTGTACTTCTATGGGAAAAAAAATAAAAAAAAATAAATGGCCGTAGACTTATTATTAGGACTCCAATGGGGTGATGAAGGAAAAGGTAAAATTGTTGATGTATTAACATCTAATTATGATATAATTGCTAGATTTCAGGGTGGGCCAAATGCTGGTCATACTCTCGTCTTCAATGATAAGAAATATGTTTTACATACCATTCCTTCTGGAATATTTCACAATGATAAAATTAATTTAATAGGAAATGGAGTTGTAATAGACCCAGTAATATTGAATAAAGAAATTGAAAATATCAAAGAAGAAAATGTTGATATAAGTAAAACTTTATTTATTTCAAGAAAAGCACATTTAATTCTTCCTACTCACAGACTTCTTGATGCGGCCAGTGAAAAATCAAAAGGGAAAAATAAAATCGGTTCTACTCTAAAAGGAATAGGACCTACATACATGGATAAAACCGGAAGAAATGGTTTTAGAGTTGGTGATTTAGAGAGTAAAAACTGGAAAACTAAGTATTATGATCTATCAAAAAAACATCAACAATTGATTGATTTTTATAATGTTGAGCTTGATTTTAGTTTGGAAGATTTAGAGTCAGATTTTTTTGAGGCTATTGAAAAACTTAAAAAAATAAATTTTGTGGACTCTGAAAATTTATTATTTGAATCACAGGATAAAAATAAATCAATTCTTGCTGAAGGAGCTCAAGGTTCTCTATTAGATATTGATTTTGGTACTTATCCATATGTTACATCCTCTAATACAACTGCAGCCGGTGCTTGTACAGGTTTAGGAATATCCCCAAACTCTATCAATGATGTCTTTGGAATTTTTAAAGCCTATACAACAAGAGTCGGATCAGGCCCTTTTCCAACCGAATTATTTGATGATTATGGCAAAACAATGAGTAAAGTTGGTAATGAATTTGGAGCTACAACTGGAAGACCAAGAAGGTGTGGATGGTTAGATTTAGTTGCTCTTAAATATGCTTGTAGAATTAACGGAGTTACCAAGCTTATGATGATGAAAACCGATGTTTTAAGTGGTTTTGATAAAATACTAGTATGTACAAAATACAAATATAGAGGGGAAACAATAGAGAATTTACCCTACAATCTTTCTGAAGAATCTCTTGAACCAGTTTATGAAGAGTTTGAGGGATGGTCTGAGAATTTAAGAGAGCTTAAATCTGCAGATAATTTACCCAAAAGTTTGAATAAGTATATCGATTTTCTGGAATCAGAATTAAATATACCTATTGTTATTGTTTCTGTTGGACCTGACAGAAAAGAAACACTTTTTAGATAGTAAGGTGAAAAAAAAATTCTTTTTAGTTTCTGTAATTCTTTTGGTTTTTTGTTTTAACACAAAAATCTTTGCACAAGAAAAAACAAAAATAAAAATTGAAAGAGCCGGATTCTTTGAAAAAGATAAAAATAAATTTCCTGACGCATCAGTCTTAACAAGAGATAAGGACCAAAAAGTACTTATTTCACATGATGGTGTATTGATGACATGTAATCAAGCATTTTTTTACGAAGAAAGAAATTTTATTGAGGCTTTTGGTGAAGTTTCATTGAAACAAGGAGATACGCTAGATTTAAAGGCCAATTATCTTGAGTATAACGGCGACACTAAATTAGTTTTTGCTAGCGGAAATGTTATTCTTAATGAACCTGAGTCAGAGCTTTATACTGAAACGTTATATTTTGATAGAAACAAGCAGGAAGCATTTTATAATGAAAAAGGTAAATTGATCAGAACCTTAACTGATACAATATTTAGTGAGAGGGGTACTTTTTTTGCCAATGAAAAAAAATATCGATTTGAAAAAAATGTTGACTTAAGAACTCCGAAATATAATATTTACTCTGATATACTAAACTATTTTACCGAAACAGGTAAATCATATTTTTCAGGACCCACTAACATTATCACAGATGACTCAAAAATATACTGTGAAATTGGGTTTTATGACACAACTAATGATAATGGATATTTTATTAAAAATTCAAAAATTGATTTCGAAGAATACCAGATTAATGGAGACAGTATTTACTTTGATAAATCAATAAATTATGCATCTGCTACTAATAATATTAAAATTCTTGATACAATAAATAAAACTTTGACTACTGGACACTATGCTGAAATTCATAGAAATGTTGATTCAATGTTTATTAAAAAAAGAGCTTTAATTGCATCATTCAAAGAAAGAGATACAACCTATATACATGGTGAATCAATTATAATAACTGGAAAAGAGAATGAACAAATTATTAGGGCATTTATGAACGGTAAAATTTTAAGAAATAATCTTAGTGGAAAATGCGATTCAATACACTTCAATAAAATGACAGGAATTGCCCAATTAATTAACAAAGAAAATATAATCAATAGCAGATCAAGAAAAACTAAAAAACCCATTTTATGGAATAACAGAAGTCAAATTACTGGTGATTCTATTCACATAAAATTTAATAACGAGGATGAAGTAATAGATTCCCTTTTTGTCTTTGACAATGCATTTATCATCGAAAAGGACACTATGGAATTAGGGTATAATCAAATTTCGGGTAAAAGACTTAACGGAAATTTCATTGACGGCAGATTAAATGAGGTTGATATTATAAAAAATGCTGAGTCAATTTACTATTTAAGAAACTCAGAAAACGAATTAATTGGCATTGACAAATCAAAGTCAGCTAAAATTAAAATATTTATTTCAGATCAAAATATTGATAGTTTCACTAAAATAAATCAAATTGACGGAAAGGTATATCCAGAAGATGAATTCAATGAAAATGATAAATTACTTAAAGGATTTTATTTTAGAGAAGATGAAATTATAAAATCAATTGATGATCTGTTTTTAGAGGATAAAAAGTTCAAATTGACAAAAATTAAAAATTTAGAATAAAAAATTTATCATTTCAGAGTTTAAAAAATATCAAGCACAAACTACACCCTTCCCTTTAATGATTGAGGTTTCAAAGGCTGAGGGTAGCTATATATATGACCGCAAAAATAAAAGATACTTAGATTTTGTTGCTGGAGTATCCGCTTGCAGTGTTGGACATTGTAATAAAGAGGTAATAGATGCCATCAAAGATCAATCTGAAAAGTATATGCATGTAATGGTATACGGTGAATTTGTTACAAAACCTTCTTTAGAATTAGCAAAATTATTAGCCAAGAGCCTCCCTAATAGCCTTAACTGTACATACTTTACTAATTCAGGTACAGAAGCATTAGAGGGGTCGATGAAATTAGCAAGAAGATTTACCGGAAGAAAAAAAATTATTGCCGCAAAAAATGCATATCATGGAAGTACTATGGGTGCTCTTACTTTAATGGGTCTAGAGGAAAGAAAGAAACCATTTGCTCCGTTAATTCCTGAGGTTGATTTTATAAATTATAATTCATTTGAGGATATTGATAAAATTGATAATCAAACTTCATGCGTTGTATTGGAAACAATTCAAGGAAGTGCTGGCTTTATTTTGCCTGAAGACGGATATTTAAGGGCGGTTAAAAAAAAATGTGAAGATGTTGGTACATTATTAATTTTAGACGAGATTCAGACAGGTATAGGTAGGACTGGTAAATTATTTGGGTTTGAAAATTTTAATTGCATTCCAGATGTAATTGTTTACGGAAAAGGATTGGGCGGTGGTATCCCTATTGGAGCATTTACAAGCTCTAAAAAATTGATGGATAGCCTACACATAAATCCCATCCTGGGTCACATAACAACATTTGGAGGCAATCCCGTGATAACGGCTGCGGCTCTTCAAACATTAAAAATTGTATTGAATACAAAACTATCTGAAAAATCAAGAGAAAAAGAAACAATATTCAGAAAAAAATTAAATCACAAACTAATTAAAGAAATTAGAGGAGTTGGTTTAATGCTCTGTTTGATAATGACTAATGCAGAAATTGCTAACAGCTTAGTTTTGGAAGCAAAGAACGAAGGATTAATTCTATTTTGGCTTCTCATCGAAAAAAGAGCAGTAAGAATTACCCCACCTCTTACAATTTCTAAAAAAGAAATTGAAGATGGATGTAATATTATTTTAAAAATTCTTGACTCTATTGAGTAGGTGTTAATTAGTTTGTTAAGAAGTTTAAAATTCATTGACTGATTTTAAAACAAATCATATTTATTTTTAATAAAAAGATGATTTG
>MDTB01138599.1_pt1 | contig 16915 bp, 23 predicted proteins | sample 811161 | NCBI WGS metagenome assembly MDTB01 (sample SAMN05326650, study PRJNA326480) | marine metagenome | isolation source: seawater | place: Mediterranean Sea | collected 2009
ATTTTTTGTATCTGTATGAACAAACCAACCATCATATGGTACAAAACACTTTTCTGTTTTATTTGCTAATATAGTTATTTTATAACCACCTATTTTTCTACTATATTTATTACACAGTGAATTTGATCCTCGACAATCAAAAACATATGTGTATTTTTTTGATAGATTTTTAATTTCATCATCGCTAATTGTTTTAAATATTATATTAAATTTTGGATTATTTTTCATTAATTTTATTAATTGATTATTGATTTTCATGAAATCAATAAAATAATTTTTATTACATAATGGATACTTAATATTTCTTTTTTTCATGATAAGTTCAGATTCTTTAATTGCATATTGTTTAAATCGTTCATATGTTTTAAACTGATAAATCATAGTAACTAAATATAAGATAACCCATGCATATTCTTTTGATTGATTTTCAATATAAACTTTTCTACGCCAATTAAAATTAATATTTGATAAAACAATACCACTTGCATATATTGTACTAACTGATTCTAATGATTTAGTATAAATTGTTATCTTATTGCCTTTAGATAATAATTCATATGCAATATTTAATCCAATTGAACCAGCTCCAATTACAGAAATGTTCATATATTATAACTTTTTAGAAAAAAGTTAACAAAAAGAATTAATAATAGATACAATCCTAAAAGAATTAACAAACTTTTTGCTAACTTTTTTCTAAAAAGTTATTTTCTAAAAAGTTATTATATGCCTAATATAGGAATTTTAGATCCACATGGTAAATATAAAAATCCATTAACAAATAAAAAATACGAAAATTTATATACAACAGAACCACAATTTGAATTTCCTCCAAACTCTGGTAAATTTTACTCTTATTCTTATAAAAACTTATCTAAAATTTGGACCAATCTACTTGTTTATAAAAAAAGAAATGAAATGATAAAAGCTTTCAAAAAATATCAAGTTACATTAGTCAAGGCTGGAACTGGTGTTGGTAAAACTGTTCTCGTTCCAAAATTTGCACTACATGCAAATAAATATAAAGATAAAGTAATTTGTTGTATTCCTAAAAAAATAATCACTAAAGAAACAGCGGATTTTGCAGCTAAATGCTTGGATGTTAAGTTAGGTGAACAAGTTGGCTATTATTATAAAGGTGAAAAAAATGTTGATCAAAATAATGTATCATCAGTTTTGACATTTACAACAATTGGAAGTTTATTTTCTAGAATTACTGGTAATGATCCAGAGTTAAAAGATTATAATACAATTATTATTGATGAAGCACATGAACGATCTATTCAAACAGATTTCACTTTATTACTAATAAAACAAGTTTTACAAAAGCGTAAAGATTTAAAATTAATTATTATGAGTGCAACTATTGATTTAAACAAATTTAGAAATTTTTATAAAGAATTTAAATTTGGTGAAGTTGACGCTGGACAAGAAACAACTTTTAAAATCAAAGATTATTTTACTAAGGAATTAGTTCCAGATTGGAAAAAACAAGTGATTCTAATTATCAATAATATCTTAGAAAAAACTAAAAAAGGTGATATACTTGTATTTGTTAGATCAGGTGCAGATGGTCGTCAATTATGCAGTAAATTAAGTAAAAAAATTAAAAATCCAAATTATAATCCTTTCTGTATTGAACTAGAAAGTAAAAGTGCTTTAGAATTTCATCCAACAAGTAATATTTCAAAAAGTAAATATGCCACACATCAAACTTTATATCAAAGCCATCCCGATCAAGAAAAAGAAAAACCATTTACAAGAAAGATCGTAATGAGCACTAATGTAGCGGAATCCTCCTTAACCGTTAAAGGTATTGTATTTGTTATTGATTCCGGTTTAGAATTTGTATCTAAATATAATCCTAGAACAATATCTCGTAGTCTTTTAGATAATTTTATTCCACAATCAGCAGTTAAACAAAGAAGAGGTAGAGCTGGTAGAACACAAGATGGATATTGTTATCATTTATATACAAAAGATCAATACGACAAATTCAGTTTATATCCAACACCCGATATACAAAAAAGCGATTTGAGTGAAGAATTCTTAGATTTACTAAGAATGAAAGATATAGGAAGTGTAAAAAAATTAAATTTATTTTTAAATAAATTAATTGATCCGCCTGTGACAATTTTTAGAGAAACCGGATTAGGAATTTTAGAATCGTTAGGTGCTATCAAATCTGGTAAAATTACTGATTTAGGATTAATGATTACCAAATTTAGAGGTATTAAACCAATGTATGCAAAAAGTATAATAACCAGTTTTTTTTATAAATGTAAACGACCTGTTATTGATATAATTTCATTAATTATTACACTTGATAGTCGAATTGATTTACTTTTTAAAATTCGTGATGAACTTAAAATTCAAAGTAAATTTAAACATAAAAATGGCGATTACCTAACCTTGCTAAATGTTATCAATGCATTTAATGATTTTAAATATGGTACTCAAAATAATAAGAAGTTAAATAGAACGGATTCAGGTTCACAAAAATCAAATTCAGAAGTTTATAATTGGTGCAATAAAAATCATATCAATTTCAAAGTACTATCAAGTGTTAAAAAAGTTGCACAAGATATTAATAGAATATTAAGAACTACATTAAAAGAATCACCTGACTTTTCAATTAAACCGATTCAGATATCAAGTGATGAAAAAAAAATACTATACTGTTTTACACATGAAATGAATAAAGCTGAATATGTTACCGGAAACGTATATCGCACATTATTTCCAAAATATCAAACAGAAGCTAAACTTAGTAAAGATACAACTTTTAAAAAATTAGGTGAAGAAATTATATATGATGAACTTTTTTTATCTAAAAGTGGCTATAAATTTAATGTGATTTCTAAATCTTATCAATAGAGTAATATTCATTTATCTATTTCTTTCCATGAGCTAAAATCTCCATTACAATAATATATTCTAATTTTATCTAAATATCCTTCTTTCACTTTAATTTGTTTATCTATTTCTTCTATTTCATCTTCAGTATATGGTATATTATATGTATATCTAAATGATATATGTGCATTTTTTGGCCACCATTTTAATTTATCAACATTTAATGGCTTGACATTATACTGCAATGCATAAAAATGATTTTCACAAGTTTGATATAATTTTCCAACTAACTCCACTTTTATTTTATAATCTTTTATCATCTCTATGAATTCTTTAATTTCGTTTATTTTAGATTTATCAATTTTACTCTTTATTGTTAAATGTGGTGTAAAACTATTTGTATAATTATACCACTCATGTTGATCTTCTGGTATAAACCATACACAATACTTGAAATTACTCATATTATAATTATTAATTAAAATGAATCTTAAAATAATAATAAATAATTTCAATTATTTATTAAACACCAACTTAGATAATGTAATATTAAACAAGTTATAATTACGAATAACCCACTATAAATAAAAATATTATTATGTAATAATTCATTTAAAAAATATATTGCCTCAACAATATATGACAAACTTATTAGTTTATAATTATTTGTTATTCTAATTAATCCATTAGTTAAAACCAAAATTGAAAGCTTCCTTTTTAAATTATGATTATATTGTATAAACATATTCAAGTGTATTTTATCAAAATATCGAAGATTTATTATTTTCATAATACAGAGAGCACATAATATATCATAAATACCATTTAAAAATACAATGATTTCAATCATAAATATAATATTATCTAGTTATATGATATAATAAATTCGTATCAATTTTTAATAAAAAATATATTTAGACATGACCATCACATGAATAGATAATAATTGGATAAATATTAATATGTTCTTTCATTTCATCCCATGTAATAGTTGGTTTACCGAATTTACTATCTACCACACTTGTATACCAATGCACATAGAATTAAAAACAATCCAATGCAAACAATGATAAGAATTCCCCAAAATATATCGCCTTCATCTATACTATTGGGGTGCCAATCGAACGGCGTTGTTGTATTATTATGATTGGAGTGATCGTACTTCTTATTTTCATTATGAAATCCATATTGTACCACCTTTGAGACATAGATGAATATAAAGAATACAACTACAACCGCTGCAGGTATAATCAAATAATTGAATAAAAAGACAAAAATCATATTAATATGGTACATCAAATTATAATACCAAATAGTACATACGCCATCTTGGGTGGGTTGTTTGTTTGTTGGTTTATCGCGAACTTGTTTCATTGTTGAATTATCGCCAACTTGTTGCAAATTTGCTTCAAGATCATCAGATTGGATAGGCTGTGTTGTTTGTGCTGGCATCATACTATCCTGTTACTCTAAAGCAGAAAGACAAGAGTTTTACTTATTATATTGATATCGCCTATAAAAATATTATTCAATTTTTATATGTTTATTATTAAAAACTGAATAATATTTTTAATAGTATAATTTATAATTAATTACAAACCACCATGCCAACTTACGAACATTTAGTAGGTCGTGTTATTAAAGATACATGGGTAATAAATGGAATACCACATACTTATGAGGGATATATTAAAAGTATACATATGAATGAAGGACAATTACTATTCAAAATTAGATTTGCAGATTTAGATGAAATTTTATACACATTCGAAGAACTAAAAGGAACATTAACTAATATGTATCATTATACAAAAGCATATTTTAGTGTAATAGAAACAGCAAAAAGAAAAGATGACAAGATTGTATTATTTTTAGATCTATCTTGTTATTTTAGTGTGCGTAAAAGATTTATATGTAGTATGACTGATTCAATTAAATATCTAGAAAAGAATGAATTTGAAAAAGTAATCCTTTATTTAAAAAATAAGTATACACATGCTCGATCTTTAAGAAGAATTAGCAAAAAAAAATATGATGAAAAAATGCAAAAGTTATCTTTTTATATGCTGAATGCAGCCTCAAGAGTTGTATATTTAGACGAACTAGAAAGTAAAGCGACTGTTTATTGATGTTTAATTGTTTTTATCATTCAAATTTATAATGAAATTTTTTTAATAATATTTAATATTTTATTTTCAAATATAGCTACAGGTAGAAAATATATTATTGATAAAAAACACCAAATAGCTGCTTTCTCACCACTTCCTATATTACTAAATATTTGATAAATTATAATATAAAATAACCATGATATTAAACCTAAAATTCTAGATTTTGTTAATAAATTCGGTATAAAAATTAATATCATATAAATAATAGGAAATAATATGATATCGTTGTCTCTACTAAATTTGTAACCTAAATGATACTTTCCTATGTATGACGTTGTATATTTAGAGCAAAAATCATCTTTCTTATCTTGTTTTATGCAATCTTTATCATTTTGTATATCGAATTCATTTAATGTTGTCATAGTATATAATCCATATATAAAACTTATTCTAAATATGTAATTCCAATATACGGTATGTTCTTGACTAAAATGGGACATAAATATATTAAGAAATAATGGTTGAAAACATATATGTACCCATGAGTAAGTTGTCAAAATATTTTTGATCTTTTTATTATCTTGGTATTGATATAATAAAGCTTGAATTAAATCTTTACTAGATAAAAATATTAATAAAATAGATAATCTCCAGCTAGGATAAACATATATACTACCTATAATTAATAAAATTGTATTTAGATATGACTGATTTCTTGTGAAACACATTATATATTATATAAATAATATTAACAAAATTTAAAAATACTTTGTGTAAATTTATAATAATATATTTTTTATAAAATTGAATTATATTTATTAGTATTTATAGATAATAATAAATATATAGTTACTAAAATGTAATGACCTGTCTTAATAATGTGGAGTTAGTAGTTCATGAATGTGCAATATGTTCAAATAATAATGGAGGTTTTCATGACTGCCCTCGATGTAAAAAAGATGCTTGGTTTATATGCAATAATTGTAAGGAAGCTTTAGCAAAGACAACTCCTTTTAAATGCCCAGTATGTAATTTAGATCGGAGTGATCAATTAAATAATAATATACAAAATATTAATATTCCACCAAGAAGAAATACTTGTTATACTCTAAATGATATAAAAACATTATTTGTAGTCATTTCCCAAATAATATTTGCACTATTATGTATACTAGCTGTAATTATATTTGGTCAATATTTAGGTAAAATATATATTTATGTATATTGTACGACTACTTGTATAGACAAAAAATGATCCAGATAAATGCGCTTGTGGTAAATTCGCATCCCGCTCAGGTTATTGGCATGATTTTAATTATATATTTGGTGAATTTATATGTGGTGCTTTAGTAACTAGTATAGTACATTGTCTTTGTTGTTTCCGAAGACGTCAATAAAATTTTTGTATTTTAAAAATATTCTACTAGTGAAAATAAAGCGACTGTCTAATAATGTTCAATTGTTTCTAATTTGGATTCTAGAAATAAAATATATTGATCGACTATTTTTTTTATTTGATGTTGGAATTCTAGTGTTAGTGGAATATTATATTTTATAAGTTCATCATATAATTGTTGATATCCATTATATTTATATTTTAAATGATTTATGATTTGTAAAATTTCTTGATTATTGAGATAATCCAATAATTTAAATTGATCACTATATTCTATTTGATAGAATGAAAAATTATAATTTTGATTTAGTAAAATTCGAGCCATAAATTTGATATCTTCTAGGATTATCTTTTGAATAAAATCATAATTTTCAAGATATTTTTCATTTTCTTTACTTTTTATAGTAAGGCGATTTAATTCTTTTGTAATTTTTTCCATATATATATATATATTCTTTTTTTTTCTTGTAGTATACTAATGAGTAATATTGTTAATGGCATACCAATAACATACACAAATAATGTAATGACTGATTCTACACCTAATATTAATAATAGAATACAACAACCAAATACTTATACAGCTTCTGCATATACTATTTCTGAAAATTCTGAAATAGTTCCGACCGCTCCTCCATATGTGGTACCTAATGCACCAGTATATTCCAGCGTGGTTCCTTTACAGATAATTAATGATTCAAATCAATATAATGTTTTACATACAGCTAATAGAGAGATTGAATTGCCTCACACAAATTCTTCTATAAATTATGATCAACAATTTAATTATTCTCAAGTTGGACCGCATGTAGATCATCCTTTAGCTAGGAATAGAATTAACAAACAAAGTTGGGGAGTATGTAAAGGATGTCAATTCCAATTTATACGGTGTGAAAAAGATAAAAAATCTCAATCGTATTTTTATTGTGATGAATGTGTAAAAAATAATCTTAAAAAACGTTGTTGTGCATCTTGTAGTATTAGTTAATCTTTTATTAACATACTATTACAGGATTTACAAATATATATACATTTACTCTGATATAGTCCTGAATATATTAGTTTATTACTAACAATATTATAATCTTGGTATTTACATTTTTCAAAAGCACACTTTTTAACTATTTCGAAAGAATTTGTATTAATATTTTTAGATACATACTTATGAACAATATATCGTAACATATTTATATATGTATAATAATATATTAAAATTACAAACGCTTTGCGTATTAAAATTAAATAATAATGATATTGATATTTTAAATAATAGTCAATATAAAAATATTATTCAATTTATAATAAGAGAATTTTGGAAAGACATTGCTAATTATCCAGTGCCGATTAAGACAGATTTATGTGATAGATTGTTAATGTAATTATTTTATATTTTTATATGGGATTTGTTATTAATTATGGTGTTGATGATGGTATTGGTGATGGTAAAGTATTTATTATAACTATTTTATGATCATTAATCTCTGGATGAATAACTCCAAGTACACCCCCCCGTTTGAATGGAAAGCTTACAAAAGATATATTTCGTATATTCTCGTCTAAAAAATATTTATATTCTTTTTGAACAATACTACCACCACCGATTAATAAAACGTTAGATGATTTTGTTTTATTTAATGCAGATATTCCTAATTCATCCCATTCTATGTTATTATTACAAGTTATCCATTGTATATCCAAATTTAATCGACTAGGCGTAGGTGTATCTGTATTTTTATTTAAATTCCATCTTTCTTTACGATTATCTACATCTTTTTTTTAAGAAATGCCACTAATTTAATTTTGGATGGATATTTTTTTTTTAAAATTGGAATTAGATGAGTAAATGAATCTGGTGCGTAATTATCTCCATCCCAAACTAAATATATTAAGTTATATTGATTAAAAGATTTATCAAAATAATCTAGAAATAGGTCTTGAGCTTTTTGATTATCTTTTGAAGTAAAATCAATACCATGAGCAAATCCTTTCAGATGTACAGTTATTGAATCAGATATAGGTGTGAAATAATTAATACAAGCAGGAGTTATTTAAGTTAATGTCCCCCCTTCTTGCCCTGAATTATGACTTAATTCAGATATTTTTTCAACTAATTTCTCTATAACATATATTAATTGATCATTATTAAAATCTTTTAATTTCATTATAATAATAATAAATATAATTATTAATTATTAATATAATTATTTTATATTATTGATCCGACATTGCTATTTTTGCATTCCATGAAATATTGTATCTGTTGTAGGATTTGTAGAGAAAAGACCCCTTTTGAAATACACTGATTTAGTTGTATGAAAACAAGTTACTTCTTTTAGAATTTTGTTTATTTGGGATTGTTCTGCTTTTTTTTTCGTATTTTGAGGAGAGATCAATTGAATTTTAACAAAATCTGAATCATACGTAATTCTTAAATATTCAGAGTTTATCCAAAATTCTTTCATATAATTCAATTCACCATTATCTTTACGTTGAAGATAAAATGTATCATTTGTAGTATGATACTCTTGTCTCATTGGGACCACATGTAATTCTTCGAAAAATTTGATATTTTTTACTTGTAGAGGAAAATAATATATAGCTTGTTTAAAATTGGTTACACCTTTATATTTAAAATTAATGGCATGTGCGCTATTAGGAAAAATAATTAAAGTAGTAACTATATTTTTATTAAATTTAAGCTGACTATCATGTCCCTTATCAATTAAAAATTGTTCTATTTGAGTACTTGTAAATGATCGCGGACTTGCCCCGCCTTCTTGCCCTGAATTATCACTTAATTCAGATATTTTTTCAACTAATTTTTCTATAACATATATTAATTGATCATTATTAAAATCTTTTAATTTCATTATATTAATAATAAATATAATTATTCAAGATTATTGATCCGACATTGTTTTTGTATATCAGTTATTGATTTTGATTTAGTAAATGTTTTTTTACTGTGTTGAATTAATTCAATGACTGCAAATGTATTTACAACAAAAATCAACAATATCAAATTTATATATCGATTACTTATTGGTAAACTTCCTATATTACTCTTATTAATAATAAAATAAGATATAATGGCGATTGTCATTCCTATAAAGTAATCGAATAGATTTGAAAAATAAGAACTTTCTATAAAATTATTATAATGATATCCCCGTTTTCCTAAATTATAGATTAAATAACCACATGATAATAGTAATAATATTATATTAAATTGTAATTGATTGCAAGTATTTACTATAATTTTTATAAGATACATAAGGGTTACAAAGGGAAGTATGAATGGTATTTTATTTAATTGCCATAAAGTTAATAATACAATTGCTAAAATAGTTATAATTATATTTTTAGTAAAATTATTTTTACAAACTATCTGCGAATTATCAAAAATATTGTCTAAGTATTTCGAAATATCAATATTGTATAATAATATTATACCTAATAAACAACCCTGTATTATATGTCCTATTTTCTTATAATATAGTGTTTTTAGATAATTGACAAACATATTGTTTTTTAAGTTTAATTTTAAATTTTTAACTTCATGAGTACATACGCCAAATATTGATTTTGTTTTATTTTGAGTTATTCCCAAATATAATTGAAATATAATGATTCCGTAGATAAAAAAGAATAGTTTATTACTATCCATATATACTTGTTTAGATAAATAATTAAATGATTTAATGTAAAAAATAATACTAATTAAGATGCACATTCACCATAATCAGATTAATGTGTATTATTATCTTGAATCATATTAGTAATATTAATATTTTCAATACCATCATTATCATTATCTTCATAGTTATCTTCATCGTCACTATCATCATCATCACTATCACTATCATAATAATCATCTTCATCATTATCTTCATCATCGTCATATTCATCTGTAGGTGTTTCACCAATAATTGCTGATTGAGTTGGTTCGTAAAGATAATATCGAGAAATTAAATTAGCAATATGAGAATCAAAATCAAAATCAGATTGTAAATAATTAGCTATTTTTTCGTGATTATTATATGTATTTGAAACTTTTGAATTTACAAATTGTAAATTATCTGAATATGTTGTAATAACAGCTTCTAAAAATTCACCAAAATATTGTCTTGTAATTTGCGGTATATAACCTATATCATTAATTCCTAGACCACCTGCTGGACCATGTAACATGACTAAGTAATTATTAATTAGATCTTGTGGTGCTCCTACTAATTCAATATTATATAATTTTGTGAATAAATTGGTTGAAATTTTGATTTCATTTTCATTTAATTTTCTATGTAATTGTGCAATACGTTGACTGCTTTGTGACCAATTATACCAATTTGATAATACAATTGGTGTAAATCTAAGCATGGTACGATTTTTTTGTGGTTGATTAATTAGAAATTTAATAAATTGAACAAAAAATTTCAATTTTTATAAAAATTGAAATTTTATTTTTATAAGGTTGATAATATATAATATAACTATCAAAAATGGAAGAAACACAGTCATTCTCTGAATATGTTACTGATTTTCAGGTACGTAAATCATATGTTATATTCGGAACAAAAGATAATCCCAAACGCTTTGGGATAGATATTGAAATAGATAGCACTCAGCCTTTTCCTAAAACATGGAAAAATTATAATGAAAATACAAATTGTGATTATATTGCATATGTTACATATACTAGTCATCAATATCCAAATTATCACATTGAACTTACATGGAATATTTCACCAAATATTGATATTCTAGAAAATCAACCAGAATACATGAAAATTAATAAAGAAATAGATAACTTCTGTGAATTTAATGAGGAAAAAATACTATCATGTGCTAGAGTACATTTCAATGTCAATTATCCAAAATTAATTTTAGGTGATCCTTTTGAATAATTTTTTTGCAAAATTTAATGAATTTCAGCAATTTGCTTCAATACATTCTCAATATTATTAGGATCATACAAAATGAAAATACCACCAGCTTTTTCCCATGGTTCACGAGCCTTTTCACGATCATCAATAAGTACATCACCTGTACTACAATGCTTAAACTTATCTCGCGACCAGCACGTAATTACTCGATTAGACCCAAGATTAAGATTTTTTTTACACCAATCCCGCTTTCCATTGATTGCATCCCACTTATTTGAATAGGGAATACCTGTTAAAATAGATGGATTTTTATCAGAAATAGCTTGCCACAACCTATGGCCATTTCTTAGCCATTCCAAATTTTTCCAAAAAGATTTAGAGTTTGCTGTAACAGCTTTCCATAGCTTTTTTGAAGTATATTCTGAACCAAGTAGTTTAGAAACTCCTCCATCAAAATCTGCTAGAACACCGTCAAGATCGCAAAACCACTTTCTTTGAGAGAGATATGGAAGTAAATAGTATGAAAGGAGTTCACTGCATTCATCACCACGAAATTCTTTTGACATAGCCATGATTATGGTTGATGTAGAGTTTTCTTGTTTGTGTAATTATTCCTTAATTGTTGTAAACAATTAATATTTCAATTTTTTAAAATTAAAAAGAAATAATATTTATTTCATTCTATTTAAAAATGGGAAAAAATATCTAAATTTTTGCATTTTTTGCTTTTTTTGATAATATAAATTTTCTAAATAAATCATCCCATTCTTTACTCCATGAGTCCTTTTTATAATTACTCATTTTTAATATATAATTACTTGAAGAAATATACGGTTTTTTCATTGTTTCGCCGCCTGTAACACAGAAAACCATATCTAGTACATTTTGGTACATAACCCATTCATAAGAATCACATGAAAATTCGATAAACCATTTCATTCCCTCCATTGGATGTATTCCAGACAAGTTCATAAAATTTCCTACAACCATTAATCTTTCAATATGGTTTAAGTAACCGTTATTAAATCCATTCTTTATACAATTATCAACAGGTAATATATTTAATTCCCCAGTGTACCAATCTTTAGTTAGTTTTTTTCTATTGCCAAAATAGTTTTTACCTTTGAAATTGTAATATAAATAACAATATTCTTGATATTCTCTCCAGAATAATTGTCTAATAAATCCTTCATAACTATTAATTGGTATTTTCTTTTTAAATTTTGCAATAGTGTTTATTACATCTAATGGAGTTAATAAACCTATATTTAGAGATGTTGATAATACTGAATGAAATAAAAAATTATTATTTTTATCAATAAAATCCTGATAATCTCCAAACTTTTTAAATTTATATTTTATAAAATTAACTAGAAAATTCTTAGCTGTTTTATGCGTTAATGGAAACTTAAAATTATCAGTGTTACCATAGTTTTTAGTAAATTTGGATTTCACTAATTTTTTACCAATTTCTATGAATTCTTTATCTGAATTATTAGAAGCAAGTTTAGGAATTTTTGTATTTTTAGGCATTCTTTTACGATTTTCTTTATCTTTAGATTTAACATTTGGAATAATATCTAATTCTTTCTTTGCAAATGTGTAAAAGTTATGAAAGAAGAATTTAGTTGTTTTTTTTCTATATTTATCTAAATGATTTTGCTGTAATAAGAAATAAGGAGTTTCAATTATGATTGGTTTACCCTTTAATTTTAATTTATCAGCAGATCTAAACATCGTATATTTATTTAATTTAAAGTCTTTGCCATACGGTATAAAGCTGGTTTTGAATTTATATTTTTTTAACATATTATAATAATACATCATCGAGCCATGATGTAATAATATTTTTTTTTGATTGTATTTATATTTTTTAAAATAATGAGGATGTTCCCAAATCACATAATGGTATTTCTTATCAAGATATTTTTTATGAAAGAGTTGGGTTGGTAGTATTAAAAAAATATTACTCATATAAATATATATATATATTATTCTTAATATAAAATTGAAATATACTTCGAACATTCTAATAGCTAGTTTATTATATAGATAACATTCTCTATGAATTCATTATACGGGCTTATCGACACTGATAGTATATATGAAGAACGTATAATTGGACTAAATCGTACAATTATACAACTTAAAAATGAAAATGGAAAAAAAGATACAACAATATTAGAATTACGTGAACAAATAAAATCTCTAGAATTTCTAGTTGCAAATTTATTACCATCACGTATCCAGATGAGTCCTGCAAATATAGTCAATAAAATACAAGATATAAATAAAAATTCTATGGATAAAAAAAGGAATTGTGAATCTGAATTTACAAAATCAGATATTAAAAAAAGAAGATTAACTGACAAAAAAAATTATAATAAAAAAAGAAAATTAACAAAATAGTGTTTAAGTAGATAATTAATTTAAAATGTATATGTATAATCCAATTATTTTTGGATATATTGCTATATTTTTCTCAATTATTTACCGATTACCGCAAATAAAAAAAATATATGCTTTAAAAAAAGGTGGAGATGTTTCCAAAAAAACTTACTTATTACACAATATGAGTTATATATTTTTTTTAATTTATTTATTTCATAAAACACCACTTGATTATCTATTAATCTCTTATGAATTTATAGGTATAACACAGAATTTTATTATTGTTATTCTTAAAATGTATTATAAAAAAAACGTAATAAAACAAAATAAAGAAAATATAAATATATAGATATAATGAATTCTCTATTTATATTTCGTAGAGATTTTAGAATTGTTGATAATGTTGGATTGAATAAATGTTATAAAAATAGTAAAAAAATATATCCTATCTTTATTTTTACTCCAGAGCAAATAAAAAAAAATAGTTTTAAATCTGAAAATGCAGTACAATTTATGATTACTTCTCTGAAAGAATTAGATCAAAAAATTAAAATTTCTTTTTTTTATGGAGATTATATTGATGTTATTACAAATATAATAAAATCTAAAAAAATTAATAATATTTGTACAAATACTGATTATACAAAATATGCCATTAAAAGAGATAAAGATATTTATAAGATTTGTAAAAAGTATAAAGTAAGTTTTCAATTATATCATGACATAACATTGATTAAACCAAATACTATTTTAAATGGTAGTAAAAAAATTTATCAGAAATTTACACCGTTTTATAATAAACATTTGAAATTAGATGTTACTAAACCAGTAAAGTTAAAATTAAATAAAAATCATTTTAAAGTAATAAAAAATAAATATAGTATTTCCAGTAGTAAATTATCATCATTTTACAAAGAAAATAAACTGATAAGTGTAATTGGTGGTAGATCAAATGGTATAAAAATTTTATCTAATTTAATTAAGTTTAAAAATTATGATAAAACACGTGATATGCTTAGTTTAAATACTACTAGATTATCAGCATACTTAAAATTTGGATGTATATCTATTAGAGAAATATATCATTTATTAAAAAAAAAGTTCGGTAAGAATCATCCACTGATTCGTCAATTAATTTGGCGGGATTTTTATTATCATTTAGGATTTGGATTTATAGATCGATTTGGATATTCACTAAAACCGAAATACGATAAAATAAAATGGTCAACTAATTCTAACCATTTTAATAAATGGAAAGATGGTAAAACTGGATTTCCAATTGTCGACGCATGTATGATTGAATTAAATACAACTGGTTATATGCATAATAGGGGTCGTTTAATTGTATCTAGCTTTTTAATTAAAAATTTACAAATAGATTGGAGAAAAGGTGAAAAATATTTTGCACAACAACTTGTTGATTATGATGTTTTAGTTAATAATGGCAATTGGCAATGGACTTCCGGTTCTGGTGCTGATAGCCAACCTTATTTTAGAATATTCAATCCTAAATTGCAAGCAGAAAAGCATGACAAAGAATGTAAATATATTAAAAAATGGTTACCCAATTTAAAAGATATACAGAGTAAACATTTACATGATTGGGGTGCGCATTATAAAAAATATAATTTAGATAAAATTAAATATGTTGCTCCTATTATTGATTATTCCGATAGTAAAAATAAGGCTTTAACGATGTATAAAAAAGCTTTGAAATAAACGATAAGTTTTTATCTTATATGTAAAAAATATAATGGAAAAATTTAGCAAATAATATTTGTGAATTCAATGTCACAAGGAATTGGAACATGATCACGCTTTAGTAATTCCAAACTCTTCGCTGGTGGCATACCATTTGGAAGAATTCCGGTAATATGTGGCGCACCTGACCATACCAAATGATTTACACATTCGTCTGTATCAGGATCAATTAAATTAACAGTAAAGATAATACAATTAATTGTTGGATCTTCATTTGATGATGTAATTGGACAAAGTCCAGTTACTTGAACCTTAATTGATTTACCACGAAGTAAACATTTTTCATACCAAAATCGTGCAGATTCTATAGACTTACTCTGATCTCCAGAAAACATTAGAGTAACATGATGAATAAATTCTTTCTTATTTCCCAAATCAAAATCTGGAACATGTGTACGAGTAAAACCAAGAAGCAGTTCTTTTTCTTCATCAGGTACATGAATAGATGTAAATATTGGATGTGGTTCATCCATTTCATAAGTCTTAATAGACTGCATTATATCAGTTGCAATAGCATCAATCGAACGACGGGTTCCATCATCGGTCAGCCAGTCAAGTATACCAACAAAATCAGCAAGTGTACTTACAATACTTCCTGGACGAAATTTCTTATAAAATCTACGAACAATTGAAATTCGTTTTGCTTCTGTAAGTTTTGAAAATGGATGGTCACCACGATCAGCCTTAACACTTTCACAGCATATTTCCAGTAAAGGTTCGCTGAAATCATCTCTACGTATTGAAAATTCAGATGGTGTCAACATTAGTACCTTCCATCTATGTTTATGTGAAAGAGAAATAAAACCGCGATATTCAGGTGGTACAGAATTATTACGCATTACAAAAATATATTTTAATTGTGGATTATTTAAATGTTCAATGAACTTTTGTAGGCAACGTTTCTTATTACCATTAAACTGATCTTGATCAATGCCAATTGCTTGTGGACCAAGCATTCGAATTGCTGCTTCGCAACAGGTGTTTTTACCTAATCCAGGAATGCCTTGCGGCATAATAACTAGTTTAGTATTAGCAACAGTCATTGCCGCCGCAGGAGATGCCACATCTGCACCTGCTGTACCATCGGAAATAGCCAAGTTGGCTACTTGTGCCTCAATATCACTAGTCGTATGTTTAGAATAATCCATCTTTTGTAGTGTACTTTGGAGTGTTGGATGTATTATATCTATTCATTACACTATTAGTTATATTTTCAATTTATTATTTTATCTAAGTACTTATTATAATACTTATTTATTATGAAAATCATTATTATTGGAGCTGGAATATCTGGTTTATCTGCAGCTTACGAAATAAGTAGATTAAAAAATACAAAAGTTGAATTGTATGATATGAATTCAGATGGAGGTGGATTGGCTAAAAGTCATAAATATAAAGATGGTAAATATAGCGAACATTCATGGAGAGGTTTTAATAAATCATATAGAAATCTATTTAATATTTTACAAAAAATAAACCATAATAATAAAGTTTTAAGTATGCTGATAATCTAGTAG
>MDTB01020742.1_pt1 | contig 16914 bp, 24 predicted proteins | sample 811161 | NCBI WGS metagenome assembly MDTB01 (sample SAMN05326650, study PRJNA326480) | marine metagenome | isolation source: seawater | place: Mediterranean Sea | collected 2009
AAAGGTAATGGAAAAAGAGAACCATTTGATAGAGATAAAATTTCAAAATCTATACGAATAGCTACAAGAAAAAGACCAATTGACTCTGAAACTATCGAAAAATTTATTTCGAAAATAGTTAGAAACTTAGAGGGTCTTGGAGAAAGTGAAATTCCTACACCAACAATTGGAAAATTTATTATGGATGGTTTGTCATCATTAGATAAAGTTGCTTATGTTCGTTTTGCTTCTGTTTATAAAAATTTTAAAGAAGCAAAGGATTTTGAACAATTTATAGGCAATTTAGATGACAATAAATCATAATTATTACTTAGATCTAGCTTTTCAAATAGCTGAAAAAAATCTCGGTCAGACTAGATTAAACCCCTCTGTAGGAACAGTAGTTGTAAAAAATGATACAGTTATATCATCCGCTGTTACTTCGTTTAATGGAAGACCACATTCAGAATTTAATGCTTTAAAAAATTTAAAAGACTCTGAAGGAGCAACTTTGTATACAACTATAGAACCTTGTACGCATTACGGTGAAACTCCACCATGTACAAATATTATTATTAAGAAAAAAATTAAAAATGTTTTTTATGCATTTGAAGACCCAGATAATAGAACTTTTAAAAAAGCAAAAAAAATTCTTACACGAAAAGGTATTAAAACTAGATTAATTCATACACAAAAATATAGTAAATTTTATCGGAGCTATTTTATAAATAAAAAATCGTCTATTCCATTTATAACTGGTAAAATCGCGGTATCTAAAGATTATCTAACTATTAATAAAAGAAATAGATGGATAACAAACGAAACATCAAGAAATATAGTCCATTTATTAAGAAACAGGCATGACTGTGTTTTATCAACTTCAAAAACAATTAATCGTGATAACTCTTTATTAAATTGTAGAATTAATGGATTAAATAATAATAAGCCTGATTTATTCATTATTGATTTAAAACTGAAACTTAAAAAAAAATTATCTTTAAATAAATATTTAAAAGTCAGGAAAACTTTTTTAATTACTAATAAAAATAATTCTAACAAAACTTTAGCATATAAAAAATTAGGCTACAAAATTATATTTATTAATAAACTAGAAGATAAAAAGGATTTAATTTCACTTTTTAAAAAAATCTATAAAATAGGATATTCTAGATTGTTAGTTGAGACAGGTCTAACTTTTTTGAATAGTTTAATTAATAATAAAATGATACATGATTTGTACATATTCAAAAGTGATAAAAAGTTATTTAAAAATGGAAATAATAATGACACATGCGTTTATTTAAAAAAGATTCATCCAAAATCACTAACAATTAATTTAAATGGTGATAAACTTTTAAAAAAAGAGTTTAATTATGTTTAACGGGATAGTTTTTAACACAGGAAAAGTAAGAAATATTATAAGAAAAAGAAATAGTATATATGTCGAAATACAATCCAATATTCATTTAAGAAAGAACGATTTAGGCTCATCTATATGTTGCGATGGAGTTTGTTTGACGGTTGAAAAAATATTGAAAAATAGAATTTTTTTTTATATTTCAAATGAAACATTAAAAAGATCTAACTTTAAGACTTTAAAATTAAATCAAATAATAAATTTAGAAAAATCTTTATCTTTTGGCAAAAACATATCAGGTCACTTTATTCAAGGACATGTTGATACTGTAGCAAAAATAAAGAAAATACAATTTATTGATAAAGCATGTACGATAAATTTAGAACTTTTAGATAAAAAGTTAAATAAATTTCTAATGGAAAAAGCATCAATTTCTATTAATGGTGTTTCTCTTACTATTTCAAAAGTTTATCAAAAATCATTTGAAATTACTGTTATTCCTCATACCTTAAAATTAACTAATTTAAAGAATTTTAAAGTAAATAATCTGGCTAACGTAGAATTAGATATATTTAGTAAATATATATATAAATATTCTAACTAAATGCTAAAAAATAAATTTTCAAAAATTTCCTCAATTATTAATGACGCAAAAAAAGGGAAGATGTTTATTCTTGTTGATGACAAGAATAGAGAAAATGAAGGGGATTTGATTATACCTGCTTCTAAATGCAACTCTAAAAGCATTAATTTCATGGCTAAACATGGCAGAGGATTAATTTGTTTAGCGTTAACAAAAAAGCAAGTTGATAATTTAAAATTACCTTTAATGTCATCAATTAATAAATCAAGAATGCAAACCGCATTTACTATTTCTATTGAGGCAAAAAAAGGAATTACTACCGGTATTTCAGCACATGATCGAGCCAAGACAATTAAAACTGCAATCAATCCAAAAGTAAAAAAAAGCGAGATTGTATCTCCTGGTCATGTATTTCCTCTAGTTGCTAGAAATGGAGGAGTTTTAGAAAGAGCTGGTCATACAGAAGCATCAGTTGATATTTCTAAATTAGCGAAATTAAACCCAAGTTCAGTAATATGTGAAGTAATGAACGAAGACGGTAGAATGGCCAGATTGAATGATCTTTTTAAATTCTCCAAAAAACATAAAATTAAATTAGCGTCTATTGAAGATTTGATTTCATATCGTTTTAAATATGAGAAATTAGTAAATAGAACCGGATTTAGATCGTTAAACATTAGAAAAATTGGAAAGGTCAATATTTATATTTATAAAAATAAATTAGAAAAAAATATTAATTTTGCGATAACAAAAGGTGAGTTTAATCAAAAAAAAATCAATACCAGTCAGAGTTCTTTCTGATAAAATAAAAAATAAAAAAATTATAAACAATAATAATATAATAAAAACTCTGAAAATCATGTCAAGTTACAAGAATTTTTTATTACTAATTATAAATAATAAAAATAATAATTCTAAAGAAAGTGAAATAAACACTCTTAGATACTATGGTATTGGTGCGCAAATAATAAAGGATTTAAATATTAGAAATATGATATTAATTTCGAGAAGTAAAAAAAAGATTATTGGTCTTGATGGTTTTGGTTTAAAAATAAAAAAACAGATTATTATAAAATGAAAAAAATTTTAATAGTTAATGCAAACTACTACAAAAATATCTCTAAGAAATTAGTATCAAACTCAAAAAAAATATTAAATAAAAACTTTAAAGTAAATTTAGTTAATGTACCGGGGATCTACGAAATTCCTATTGCTATAAGAAAAAACATAAAAAAATTTGACGGATTTGTTGCTCTGGGTTGTGTTATTAAAGGTCAGACTCCACATTTCGACCTGATATGCTATTCAACGTTTAATTCAATTTTAAATCTTTCAATAAATTTCAATAAACCAATAGGTAATGGAATAATTACAGCCTATAATATGAAACAAGCTCTTCAAAGGTGCAAAAACTCAGTAAGCAATAAACCGAATAAAGGATCAGAAGCTGCTAATGCGGTCATATCCATTTTACAAAATGGAATCAAAAAAATCTAAAAATTCAACTCCACGAATAAAGATAATTCAAAAGCTTTATAATGCTTTAATGAATCCTGATGCTATAATTGAATATCCTAAAAGCCAATATAAAAAATTTATTAAAGATATAGTAACAGGAACTTTAGAAAGATCTGATTTAATTGAAGATCAGATAAAATCTTTTTTGGGAAATGATATAAATCTAGTTAAAACTGATAAATTATTAAAAATAATACTTTTTGCAGCAATATTTGAGCTTATGTTTAAACACAACACTCCAAAAAAAGTAATTATTAACGAATACCTATTGGCTTCTGAGCATTTTTTAGAAAAAATCCAGATTGGTTATTTGAACGCTATATTAGATAAAATTTCTAAAGAATTAAGAAAAGATGAGTAAAAATATGTTATTTTTAGTGAAGTTTAGCTTGCGTTTTTAATATTAATTTGGCATTTATGCGCTTTAAATCATGACAAATTTTTTAGAATTACTTTATTTAATTACTTTTATCGGAGCTTTGGCTGTGGCTTATAGTTATTTGCTATCCAGACAAATAATTTCATCAAGTGCTGGTAATTCAAGAATGCAAGAAATTGCTGAGGCAATTCAAATTGGTGCAAAAGCTTATTTAAACAGACAGTATAAAACAATCGCAATCGTTGGTATAATTGTGCTAGCAATTGTAACTTATTTTTTTAGTTACCTTGTAGGAATAGGTTATTTTATCGGAGCTTTTCTATCCGGTGTTGCTGGATATGTAGGTATGTTGATTTCCGTTAAGGCCAACGTGCGAACAGCTGAAGCATCAAGAAAAAGTCTTCAATCTGGATTAACAATAGCTTTTAAATCAGGGGCGATTACAGGCTTATTAGTGGCCGGTCTCGCTTTATTGGCGATTACATTTTACTATATAGTTTTAATAAATTTAAAGGTTGATAACAGAGAAATCATAAATGCGTTAGTAGCTCTTGGATTTGGAGCTTCTTTAATTTCAATTTTTGCTAGATTAGGTGGAGGAATTTTTACGAAAGGTGCTGATGTGGGCGCCGATTTGGTTGGAAAAGTTGAAGCAGGAATTCCAGAAGACGACCCAAGAAATCCAGCTGTCATAGCTGATAACGTTGGAGACAATGTGGGAGACTGCGCCGGCATGGCAGCAGATTTATTTGAAACTTACGTAGTGACTATTGTAGCAACAATGGTCTTATCTTCAATTTTCTTCCCTTCAGAATATAATTTAATGATTTATCCTTTAGCTATAGGTGGTGCCTGTATACTTACATCAATTGTAGGAACATGGTTCGTTAAATTAGGAAAGACCAAAAATATAATGGGAGCATTATATAAAGGTTTTATTGTTACTGCTATTACATCACTGTTAATTTTATATCCAGTGACTAACTCTATAGTTGGACTTGATAACTCATATTTAAATAACGGTAAAAAATTTGATGGGATGGATTTGTATATTTGTGGTGTAGTTGGTTTCATAATTACCGGATTATTAATTTGGATTACTGAATACTACACTGGCACTAACTACAGACCAGTAAAATCAGTTGCTAAGTCATCTACTACTGGACATGGAACAAATGTTATTCAAGGCTTGGCAATTTCTATGGAGGCAACTGCAGTCCCAGCATTGATAATCGTAGCTGGAATATTATATACAAATAGTTTAGCTGGATTATACGGTATCGCAATAGCAGTAACTGCTATGTTAGCTTTGACTGGAATGGTAGTAGCGTTAGACGCTTATGGGCCAGTAACTGACAATGCAGGTGGTATTGCCGAAATGTCTAAACTACCAAAAAATGTTCGAAAAACCACAGATGCTTTAGATGCGGTTGGTAATACAACAAAAGCAGTTACTAAAGGTTACGCAATCGGATCAGCTGGTTTGGGTGCTTTGGTTCTATTTGCAGCTTATACAGAGGATATTAAATATTTTTCTACAGTTAAAGGTTCAGCTTTGGAGGGTGTTACAGTAACATTTGATTTATCTAATCCATTTGTTGTCGCCGGATTATTAATAGGCGGGATGTTGCCTTATTTATTTGGCTCGATGGGGATGCAAGCAGTTGGAAGAGCAGGTGGTGCAGTCGTAGTTGAAGTAAGAAGACAATTCAAAAAGATACCGGGTATTATGAAAGGAAAAAGAAAACCAGATTACGGAAGGTTGGTTGATTTACTAACAAAAGCTGCAATAAAAGAAATGATAGTTCCGTCTCTCTTACCAGTTTTATCTCCAGTCGTTCTTTATTTTATAATTCTACAAATAGGAGGTTTGGAAGCTGCACTATCTTCATTGGGAGCAATGTTATTGGGTGTGATAATTACTGGGTTATTCGTTGCAATTTCAATGACTGCGGGCGGAGGAGCTTGGGATAATGCAAAAAAATATATCGAAGATGGAAATTTTGGGGGAAAAGGATCTGAAGCACATAAATCAGCAGTAACAGGGGACACAGTTGGAGACCCATATAAAGATACCGCAGGTCCTGCTGTAAATCCAATGATTAAGATAACTAATATTGTTGCCCTATTGCTACTAGCAGTAATCGCTCATTAAACAAATACTATTTTTTACCATACATTTTAGTTCTTAAACTTTGTAAAAAAGATTGTACGAAACTGTCTCGTTGTAGGTCGTTATCTGTTTTATCAGTTGAGAAAACTAATTTATTTCTATCTTCCTTACTTAAAAAATGTTTATGTTCTAAAACACCATATTTGTTCAAATGTAAAACTAAAATATTATTTGTTTTTAAAACATTTTTTCCTAGTTTATGATATTTACCTTTGACTAAAACTCTTTCTATATACATCCACGTATTTGGATTATCTTTTGATTTTGTATGTGGCCTACCCAATATTTTAATTATATCATTTGAGTTTGTTTGATTTAACACAAGTTTTTTTGATCTATTTTCTAAAAAAAGAATACCATGATTATTTGCACTTTCTTGCAATTGACAAGCGGTTATAAATAAAAATAATATAATTATAAATAATTTATAAAAATGTTTCATAAAAAACTTGATAATAATCTTTATAATACATTACTTCATTTATCTAGAAATATTTTTTTTTATAAAAAAACGAATTTACAAGACAATTTTGAGACTCGTTTGTATCTTATGTTCTTTCATTTTTGTGTTTTAATGATTATTTTTAAAAAAAAAGGTAAAAAATTAGAACAACATCATTACGACAGTTTTTTTCATAATATAGAATATAATTTACGAGAACTTGGTTTTGGAGATGTTTCTGTTAATAAGAAAATGAAAGATTTTAATAAAATTTTATATGATATTCTGTTAAAATTAGATTTATCAGAAAAAAATAACAATGCCTTCAAATTGAACCATAATCTGGTATTTAAATATTTTTCAAAATTTAATGATCAAAAAGATAAGGAATATGCTGCTTTTGAAACGTACTTTATGAAGTTTTTTAATTTTTGTTTTGAATTATCTCTTGATAATGTGTTAATAAGTGCTAAAAAATTTAAACTTTAGTATGGCAGTACCAAAAAGAAAAACATCAATATCACGAAAAAAGATGAGAAGATCTCATCATAAATTGTCATCTGTTAATGTAGTTGAAGATAAAAAAAGTGGTGAATATAAACTTTCACATCACGTAGACTTAAAATCTGGCTATTATAACGGAAAAAAAATTCTAGACATCTAATAGTAAGTTTATGGTAAAAAAAATTTCTATTGCAATTGATGCAATGGGTGGTGACAATTCACCTGATAAAACTATTGAAGGTATTAAAATATTTATAGATAAAAATAGTTTCAATACTGATTATATCTTAAATATCTTTGGTAAAGAGGAAATTTTAAAAGAAAAATTAAAAAAAAATAATATTTCATCAGAGTTTATTAACATTATTGACTCAGAAAAAGTAGTTTCAGATGAGGAAACTCCAATGACGGCAGTTAAAAATTCAAAAAATACTAGCATGTGGAATTGTATCCAACATCAACTTGAAGGTAAATCTGATATAAGTCTGTCTGCTGGAAACACGGGAGTGTTGTTAGTTATATCAAGAATGATTTTAAAGATGATGAACGAATTAAATAAACCTGCTTTAGCTGGGCTATGGCCCAATCAATATGGTATGAATGTGGTTTTGGATCTTGGAGCCAATATTGAATGTAACGATCAAAATTTAGTAGATTTTGCAGAACTAGGATCAGCACTTTATAAGTCGCTATTTCCAGATGACAAACCAAAAGTATCACTTTTGAATGTAGGATCAGAGGAAATTAAAGGCACAGAGATGTTGAAAACAGCATCAAAAAGATTACGTGAACTATCAAGTGATGATAATTTTATTTACAAAGGTTATATTGAAGGTAATAATATTATGAGTGGTAAGTCTAATGTAATAGTTACTGACGGTTTTACTGGCAACATTGCATTAAAAACAGCTGAGGGTACAGCTAGATTTATAACTAATAATTTAAAAAAGTCTCTTACAGAAAATATGATATCTAAATTTTCTCTCATATTTTCATATTTTTCATTGAAAAAATTTAGAGATAAACTTGATCCAAGAAAATATAATGGTGCAATATTTCTAGGATTAAATGGTCTAGTTGTTAAAAGTCATGGCGGAATAGATTCGGTTGGTTTTTATCACTCAATTGATTTATGTTATAAGATAGTAAAAGGTAATTTGATGACTGAAATAAAAAAAAACTTAAAACGTTCTAAGGGTGGTTAAAAATTTTAAAAAAGAAGATTTTATAAGAAATTTGAGTAAAGAAACAGGTTTTTCTTATAATCTATCGAAAAAATTGATTAATGATTTAATTCAAGTAATAATTTATAATATTAAAAAAGGATCATTGAATTTAAAAAACATAGGATCATTTAAAATAGTTAGAAAGAAAGAAAGATTAGGTAGAAATCCAAAAACACAAAAAACATATTTAATATCTTCCAGGAATTCGGTTATTTTTACTGCTTCAAAAAAATTAATTATTAATTTAAATAAAATTTCATGACCAAATTTCTTGGTATATCTGAAGTTGCTAATAAATTAGGATTAATTGATCCAATTACTAAAAAGCCACTCAATCATATTTTAAGATATTGGGAAAAAGAATTTAAAGAGATAAGACCAAAAAAGATTAATAATCGAAGATATTACTCCCAAGACCAAGTAGAAATTATAGAAATGATAAAATTTTTACTTAAAAGCAAAGGAATGACGCTAGAGGGAGTTAAACAAATATTGAGCTCAAAAATAAATAAACTTGACGATACTAATACTCTTAGTCTAAAAGCTGATTATTATAAAATTTCTATTAAAAATAAGTTAAAGGCTTTATTAGAAAATATTAACAATTTAAAAAAACATGGCAAAAAAAAACTCATCTAAAAGTTAGAATGGTTCCTGAAAGTAACCCTGATAGCAAATTTATATATTACGCAAAAAAACCCACGAAAGGGGAAAAAGCTAAAGATAAGCTTAAATTAAAAAAATATAATCCGAATACAAGAAAACACGAGTTTTTTATCGAAAAGAAACTACCTCCACACAGTAAATAATTATTTTTTAAAATTTCGAAATTCGTATTCAATGAAGGCTTGAATCATTGATTTCCATATTTTAGACGTGATTTTAGGATCAATTTTTTTGTTTTTTGACTTTTTAGAAATATTTTTCATTATTACTGCAATTCTTTTTTTATCTATTATATCTTTTTTAAATTTTTTATTTTTAAGAACTAAATCTACTAGTTTCGATCGTTTCTTTACGATTTCTAATAGCTTATTATCTAATTTATCTAGTTCTTTCCTAATTTTGAGAATATTTTTGTTTACCATAGCGACAATATAAATTTTAAAATTAATATAAAGAAATATATATTAATAGGTAATGAATGCAAATGAGAGTAGAGTAAATAGTTTATTTTTCTATTGGCTGCTAATATCACTAATATTAGTTTTTTTAATAATAGTTGTTGGAGGTTTAACTAGGCTGACAAATTCTGGTCTTTCAATCACAGAATGGGAATTATTCAAAGGAATTTTACCCCCCTTAGATAAAAATTCATGGGATTTTTATTTTGAACAATATAAAAAAATACCACAATATCAATTAATCAATTTTAATATGACTTTAGATGAATTTAAAGTAATTTTTTATTGGGAATATTTTCATAGAATTCTTGCTAGATTAATTGGTTTATTTTTTTTACTACCATTAATATATTTTTATTTCTCAAAAAAAATTAAAAATGAATATATAAAAATTTGTTATACAATTTTTGTATTAATATTATTACAAGGGATTATTGGGTGGTACATGGTACAAAGTGGTTTAGTAAATGATATCACCGTAAGTCATTATCGTTTATCAATACATCTTTCACTAGCAGTCATTATTATTTCATCAATTTTTTGGCTTTTAAGGAGTTTAATTTCTAATCAAATAAAACCTTTTTTAAAATTTTCTTATAACAATATTCCTTTCTTCACACTTATATTGCTTATTTTCATTCAAATAATAATGGGAGCTTTTGTTTCCGGATTGGACGCTGGAAAAATCTATCAAACATGGCCATTGATGGGTTATAAATATTTTCCTAATGATTTGTTAATTAATCAATCGATAGATTTGTTTAACTTTGAAAATCATTCATTAATTCAATTCTATCATCGTAATCTTGCTTATTTAATTGTTATATATGTAATTTTACTAACCATATTCATTTTTAAAAAAAAAATTTTATATTTGTACAAACCAGTAATTATTTTAATTTTCTTTCTTTTTTTGCAAATATTATTCGGAATTATTACCCTTGTGAGCGGATTAAATATTTATTTAGCTTCTTTGCATCAATTAACTAGTGTGTTATTAATATTTAGCGCGTTAAATCTATATTATTTAAGAGTTAAATAAATTGACTTTGTTACACATTCTTTGTATTTATCGCCAGTATTCATGACACCTTTTATAAAAAAGAAAGAAGTAAAAAAAGATTGGTATATAATTAATGCTCAAAATGTTGCTGTAGGAAGATTAGCAGCATATATTTCAAAATTATTAAGAGGAAAAAATAAACCTACCTTCAATCCTCATATAGACAATGGTGACTTTGTAGTAGTAACTAACATTGATAAAATTAAATTTTCAGGAAAAAAATTTAACAACAAAAAATATTATAGACACACTGGTCATCCAGGTGGAATTAAAGAATTAACACCTTCTACTTTAAAAGAAAAAAACAAGACACAAGAAATTTTAAAACTGGCAGTTAAAAGAATGTTACCAGGTGGTCCATTAGCAAAAAAACAACTTACAAAACTGAAGATTTACAATGGGGATAAACATCCTCATGAAATGCAAAAACCTAAATCTATTGATTTTGAAAAATTAAATAAAAGAAATATTGTTAAATAATGGAACAAAATCAACAAGCAGCTAAATCAAAAAAAATAAAATTAGACTTCAAAGATAGTAAATACGCTACTGGTAGAAGAAAAAGATCTATTGCAAAAGTTTGGGTAAAAAAAGGTTCTGGTAATATTCACGTTAATGGTTTGAAAATGAATGAATATTTTAAAAGACCTGTTCACCAAATAATTGTTACAAGACCATTAGAGATTTCAGATGTAGCTAGTAACTATGATGTTAAGTGTTCAGTAAAAGGTGGCGGTCTATCTGGGCAAGCAGGTGCGATAATCTTAGGTATTTCCAAAGCTCTGATATCACACGATGAAAATTTAAAGAAAAATTTAAAAAAAGATAAACTTACCACCAGGGACTCGAGAGTTGTCGAGCGTAAAAAATACGGCCACAGGAAAGCAAGAAGAAGCTTCCAGTTTTCTAAAAGATAATCAATTAGATTTAACTATTATAAAAGACGATGATATAAGACTTTATGTCTAAACAAAATAAAATAAATGTATCTGTAATTGGTGCCACAGGTTATACAGGTTTGGATCTTATTTTGATGTTAACTAAACATCCAAAAGTTAAGATAATAAATTTATGTGCAACAAAAAATCTAGGTAAAAATATAAGTTATTTCGATAAAAGAATAAAAAAAAATTACCTAAAATTTCGTCTGTAAATAAAATCAATTGGGATATCCTAGATTTAATTTTTTTATCGCTACCAAATGGTGAGGCACAAAAATTTATTAAAAAGAATTTGAAAAAAAATTTTAAACTAAAATTTATCGATTTATCAGCAGACTTTAGAATATCTAATACAAAAATTTACGAAAAAAACTATAAGATTAAACATAAAGCTAAAGAATTAATAAAAAAAACTATTTATTCTATTCCAGAACTTAACAAGATTAAGCTAGATAAATTTAAAATAATTTCAAATCCGGGATGTTATCCAACATCTATTCAAATACCTCTAATACCATTAATTAAAAAAAAAATTAATTATCACAAGTAACATCACTATTGACTCGAAATCTGGTTATTCTGGAGCTGGGAAAAATTTAGAAAAAAAGTTTACACATAAAAATCTTTATTCATCAACTTATGCTTATAATACAAAAAATCATAGACATGTTTGTGAAATTGATGAACAAATATTCAAGCTAACAAATAAGAAAGTAAATTTTTCATTCAACCCACATTTACTTCCAACATTTAGAGGTATTTTGACATCGATTTATGTTCATACAAAGAAAGGTATATCTATTAATGTTTTAAGAAATTGTTTATCAAATTTTTATAAAGGGTCAAAATTTATTAAAATTCTAAAAGTAAATTCACCACTTGGTTCAGGTAATGTATTAAATACAAATAATTGCGAAATATCTATATGTGAAACAAGAATTAAAAATAAATTTATAATTTTTTCTGCTATTGACAATCTTGTTAAAGGTGCATCAGGACAGGCAATACAAAATATGAATCTTTTATATAAATTTCCTGAGACTTTAGGTTTAAAATGAAATTTGCATATTTTTTATTTTTAGTTTTTATATTGTCAAGTTGCACCAAACCCAAAACAGTTTTAATTTGCGGTGATCATATTTGTGTAAATAAAGATGAAGCGAGACAATTTTTTGAAGAAAATCTTTCCCTAGAAGTAAAAATTATAGATAATAAAATTAAAAAGGAAATTGATTTAGTTGAATTAAATATTAGAAATAATAATAAGAAAAATCGAAAAATAAGTATTTCTCCCAAAAAGAAAACAAACAAAGATTTAAAAAAATTATCAGATAAAGAAATTAAACAAATTAAAAAGAATATAAGAAAAAAAAACAAAAAAATTACAAAAAAAATAATTGATAAAAAGACTCAGTCTAAAGGTGAAAAATATAAAAAAAAACAAAAGTTAGATCAAAATAAAAAAGAAATTTCAGAAATTAGTGTGAATAAAAATCAAAAAAAAGTTTTAGATGTTTGTAAATTAATAGAAAGGTGTAATATTGATGAAATATCAAAATATTTAATAGAGGAGAGTAAAAGAAAAAAATTTCCAGATATTACGCAAAGATAAATTAAAATGAAAAAATTAAATATAGCAATAATTGGTTTGGGAAACATTGGAAGTTATTTATTCAAATATTTAAACGAAAATAAAAGAATATTAACAAAAAAAAATAACTGTATGCCAGTTGTTAAATATGTTTCTGCTAAAAACAAAAAAATAAAAAGAAACATTAAGATTAATAAAAAACAATGGTTAAATAATTACTTAGATGCAACAAAAATTAAGGAAATTGATTTAATAGTTGAATTAATTGGTGGGGCGGAAGGTCCTGCAAAAAAACTAGTTTTTAATGCATTGAAAAATAAAAAACATGTTGTAACAGCCAATAAAGCATTAATAGCTAAATATGGTGATCATTTAGCAAAAATAGCCGAGAAAAATAAAGTTAATTTGGAATTTGAAGCCTCTGTTTGTGGCGGTGTACCGATAATAAGATCTCTAAAAGAAGGATTAATTGCAAACAAAATATCAAAAATTTATGGAATTTTTAATGGAACATCAAATTATATTCTTTCCTCAATGGATAAACAAAATAAAAGTTTCGAGGAAGTTTTGATTGATGCTAAAAAATTAGGATATGCAGAAACTAATCCTGCTGCAGATTTAAATGGTGACGATGTTGCTTCTAAGCTTAAGATTTTATCTTCTTTGTGTTTTAATTCTTTTTTAAATCATAATATTTATGTTGAGGGCATAAAAGATATTGATAAGATTGACATAGATTATGCCAATAAATTAGGATTTAAGATTAAACTTTTAGGGTTTTCTGAATTATTAGATAACAAAATCTATCAAAGAGTTCATCCAACTTTGATAAGAAAAGACTCTTATGTTGCAAGTATTGATGGTGTTTTAAATGCAGTAATCATCGATGGAACTCCTGTTGGTCAAAGCACTATACAAGGTGAAGGTGCGGGGCCGTCTGCTACTACATCAGCACTTGTATCAGATATATCCTCAATTTTAAGAGGTAATATAAAATTTCCCTTTTCAATTTCAAACAATGAAAGAAAAAGATTAAAATTTGAAAAAATTGATAATAGATCCTTCTCTGCCTATTTGCGATTTGAGGTTTTAGATAAACCAGGTATTTTATCTGATATTACAAATATTTTTTCTAAGCATAAAGTATCAATCAAAAGATTAGTTCAAAATCCAGATAAAAATAGAAAATCTTCATCTATAATAATTATTACTCATATTTCAAATGATATATACTTGAATAAAATTATAAAAGAAATTTCCAAAAAAAAATATATAAGAAAAAAACCTAAATTAATAAGAATTAATGAAAATTAAATGTCAATTGATAAAAAATTTTTAAATTTATTTATCAAAGTAACTGAAAAAGCAGCAATAGGTGCCTCCAAGTTTATAGGAAAAAAAGATAAGATTGCAGCCGACAAAGGTGCTGTAGATCCTATGCGTAGAGAACTAAATAAAATTAATATGGAGGGAACTGTAGTTATTGGAGAAGGTGAAATGGATGAAGCTCCGATGCTATACATTGGAGAGAAGCTAGGAACATTAAATGGGCCAAAATTTGATATAGCTGTTGATCCACTAGAGGGAACTAAATTTACCGCCAATGGTGAACCGAATGCTTTTTCAGTATTAGCTATTTCAGAAAAGGGGGGTTTATTATCTGCACCGGACTCATATATGGAAAAAATAGTTATTGGATCCAATCTACCAAAAAATTTGATGGATATTGATAATGGAGTAAAAAAAAATATAAAATTATTAGCGGAGGCAAAAAATAAAAAAATTTCTGAGTTAAGCGCTTGTGTATTAAAAAGACCAAGACATGATAATATTGTTAAAGAATTAAATCAAATGGATGTAAAAATAAATTTTATTACTGATGGAGATATAGCTGGGGCGCTAAGTGTTATAGGAAAAAATCCAACCAATGATATATATTATAGTACTGGTGGAGCACCTGAAGGCGTCGTAGTAGCTGCTGCGCTATCTTGTTATGGCGGGCAAATACAAGGTAAGTTGGTATTGGATGAAGAGGAAAAAGTAAGAGCTAAAAAACTTGGTATAACTGATTTTGAAAAGAAATATAATATTGAAGACATGGTCAAAGGAGATGTAATTTTTTGCGCAACTGGAGTAACTTCTGGTGACTTGGCTAAAGGCGTGAAAGATCTGGGCAATGAATTTGAAGTTAATACATTTTCACTTCATAAGAGTCAAAATATAATAAAATCAGTTACTAATATTTATAATAAATGAACTCACTTTCTATAAGTGGAAAAAATTGGTTTTTAAGAGATTTTAATCAAGATGAGGTTAATTATATTAAAGAAAACTTTTCTTTAAGTGAAATCACTTCAAAACTCTTGACAATAAGAAAAATAAATAGAGAAGATATTAAATCGTTTTTAACTCCATCAATTAAGAATTTTTTACCTAATCCAAATATTTTAGTTGATATGGAAAAATCAACATCTAGAACGATGCAAGCAATCTTAAAAAAAGAAAAAGTAGGTATATTTGGTGATTATGATGTAGACGGAGCTACTTCTACAGCAATATTAGGAAATTATTTTTCAGAACTTAAAGTAGATTATGAAATTTATATTCCAGATCGCAAAAAAGAGGGTTATGGACCCTCCATAACAAGCTTTAAAAAACTAATTCAAAAAGGTGTTCGTATAATCTTTACTGTAGATTGTGGAACGTTGTCTTTTGATGCAATCAATTATGCTAAAGAAAATAATATAGACGTAATAGTTTTAGACCACCATCAATCTGAAGTTAAATTACCGAGAGCCTATTCTATTATTAATCCTAATCGTATTGACGATAATTCAAATTTACAATATTTATGTGCTGCAGGGGTTTCTTTTATCTTTCTTGTTGGTTTAAATAAATCATTAAGAGAGCAAAATTGGTTTAATATTAACAATATCATAGAACCTAATCTTTTAAATTATCTTGATTTAGTCTCGTTAGGAACTGTTTGTGATGTTGTTCCTCTGACAGGATTAAATAGAGCAATAGTAAAACAAGGATTAAAGATTATTAAATTAAAAAAAAATTTAGGCTTAAAAACTTTACTAGATATCTGTAAAATTGATTCTAATCCTTCTATTTATCATCTAGGTTACATGTTGGGCCCCAGAATAAATGCTGGTGGGAGGGTTGGAAAATGTTCGCATGGTGCAAATTTATTGCTAAATAAAGATCCTAAAAGTTCATTCAAATTAGCTACTGAGTTAGATCAATATAATAAAGAACGACAATTACTTGAAAAAAATCTTTTACAAAAAATTTTAAACCAAACAGTGGGTATTCTTAAAGATCCTGTCTTGATACTTTCTGGTAAAAATTGGCATGAAGGTATAATTGGAATTGTTGCTTCTAGATTAAAGGATAAATTTAATAAGCCAGTTATAATTATTTCATTTGATGGAGATTTAGGAAAGGCGTCTGCAAGATCAATTGTTGGTTTTGATATTGGATCTGTCATCATTGCTGCTACGCAAGAAAATATTCTTTTAAAAGGTGGAGGTCATAAAATGGCGGGTGGTTTTTCTATTAAAATTCAGAATATGAATAAATTTAGAAACTTTATTTTTAGAAAATTTAAAAATATAAATCAAGATTTAACAGCTGAAAGACCGCTATTACTTGATAGTGTGATTTCACCCTCAGCAGTAAATTTTGAGTTTTATAAAAATATCTCTTTATTATCACCTTTTGGCTCAGGTAATCCTGAGCCTAGATTTATGATTGAAGATCTTAATACAGTTAATGGAAAAATTGTTGGCGAGAAACATATTAAATCAATCTTAATCGGGAAAGATGGCTCAACGATTAAATCAATAGCTTTTAACGCTGTAGATAACGGCCTAGGAGGATATTTACTTAAAAAGAATAAAAAGGCTTTTAATATTGCAGGTAAATTATCCCTAAATGAATGGAAGGGGCAATCAAATGTGGAGTTTATTATCGATGATATTTCTGTTAATAAGACTTTCAAAAATACGGTCCCATCGTCTATCGGT
>MDTB01163695.1_pt1 | contig 16914 bp, 15 predicted proteins | sample 811161 | NCBI WGS metagenome assembly MDTB01 (sample SAMN05326650, study PRJNA326480) | marine metagenome | isolation source: seawater | place: Mediterranean Sea | collected 2009
ACCTTTTAAGTGGCTTCAGGAGCTTGTCGACCAGCTAAAAATCGCAAATACAGCCGAGGAATTTCTCGAAGATACCAAAATGGAACTTTTCCATGATCAGGTTTTCTGTTTCACCCCCAAGGGTAGAATTATCGCCCTGCCAAAAGGGGCAACACCGCTTGATTTTGCCTATGCGGTTCACACCGAAGTTGGTAACAGCTGTGCGGGCGCACGGGTGAACGGGAATATCACCCCCATTAGAACTGTCTTGCGCAATGGCGATGAGGTGGAAATTATTCGTGCCGAGGGGCAGTTACCTTCAGCAAATTGGGAAAGCATTGTGGTGACCGGCAAAGCGCGCGCGGCTATACGTCATCATCTCCGCGAGAATGAACATCTGGCACATATCAGAACCGGGCGCGAAATCATTGCGAGTGTGTTTCAAGCTGAAAAGAAAAGTAATGATGATAACCACCTTGAACGCGCATTAGTGCCATTAGATTGTGAAACCCTCGATGACCTTTATGCAATGGTTGGTGGAGGTGAGGTTTCAGGTACTGAGGTTTTCAGGAAAGTATATCCGGACCAAAAATCACCTGGAATGCTCGTAACAGCGTTAAATGCCATTACGTCGAAAGTGGGGAGTGATGGAAAGAAAAACGCTCCAGTTATTGGCGGCGACTCCTTCTCAGCCATAAAATTTGCGCCTGATACTTTCCCCCTTCCCGGTGATCGTATTGTTGGCATTATGACGCCCGGTGAAGGGGTGATGGTTTATCCAATCTCCTCACCTTTGCTTCAAGATTATGAGGCTGAACTGGATAGATGGTTGCCGTTAAAGTGGGATGATGAGGCCAGTCATGATCGCATGTATGACACGCGCCTTTCGCTGACTGTTGCTAATAAGATTGGTGCTCTTGCGATTATTTCGCGAACAATAGGTGAATTTGGAGCGAATATTTCCAATTTATCCATGAACCAACGAGATGAAGATTTCTGCTTGTTGGAAATGGATTTAGAAGTGCGCGATTTAAATCATGTAAAAGAAATAATCTCCGCATTACGGGGGAGTCGCCTCGTGAATCGCGTTAAAAGAGTTGTAGCCTAACTAAGTCACAGTTACACAACCCAGATGAAAGAGCGTAAAATGAAATCTGAAGCCGTATTAAAACTGTTTCGAGACTCTGGTGCGCTGCTTGATGGTCATTTTATTTTATCCTCGGGCTTGCATAGCCGAAATTATCTTCAATGCGCTCGCGTTTTAATGGATGCAAAACGTGCGGCGCGGCTATGTAAAGCTCTGGCAGGTAAGGTTAAACAAGAAATTGATAAAGAGATTGATTACGTCGTTTCCCCCGCCATGGGTGGCGTGATTGTCGGCTATGAGATGGGACGCCAATTAGGTGTGCCGGCAATGTTTTTGGAACGCGAAAATGGCAAATTCACTTTTCGCCGTGGTTTTGGGCTTGAGCCAATTCAGGGTCGTAAGCCTCGGGTTTTGATGGTTGAAGATATCGTTACTACCGGACTTTCCTCAAAAGAAGCCATTGCGGCTATTAGAGAGCATGGCGGATCGGTTGTTTGTGCGACATGCCTCATTAATCGTTCAGGGGGTAAGGCAAAAATCGGGGTGAAACTTCTGTCACTCGCCGAGTTGGAAATTGATACTTTTAAGGCGCGTGATGTGCCCGCAGATTTAAAGTCTGTCAAAGCCATTAAACCCGGAAGCCGGTCATTGGGGAAGTAATGTTCAAGAGACGGCGGCCGTTAGATAGTTTGAGTCAATTTCGTGAGTGGATATGGCCCCGGGCTGGTTGGTACCGTGCCACGCAATATGTTTGGCACAGATTGTTGCGTCTTAAAGGGGACGGTCACAGCATCGCTCTTGGGCTTGCTATTGGCGCCGGTGTCTCCGCTTCTCCTTTTATGGGAACTCATTTTGTAACGGCGGCTTTGCTGGCATGGTTTTTTGGCGGCAATATCATTGCGTCTGCTATCGGCACTTGGGTTGGCAATCCGTTCACATTTCCTTTTATATGGCTATCGACATTTAACACGGGCAATTTTTTGCTAGGGCGGGGGTATGATGACATTGCGTTTCCGATTATGTCGCTGGAAAATATATTTATGTCGCCGCTGGAAACATTCGGTCCCATAATTGTTCCAATGACTATTGGCGCTCTGCCGGTGGGTGTTTTAATTACTATTTTGACCTATATACCTACAAATATTTTGATAGATTTTTACAAAAAGAAAAAGGCATTACGCGCGGTTAAGAAAAAAAACGTTAAATCGGGTCTCTGAAGTGTTAAGAGACGTGCTATGAAGAGCCCTGCGAATTAAACCAAACCAAGATGAACAGTCATGAGCAGTCAAATGACAGATAATGCGAAATTTAGTGTGAGATTGGGTGTAAATATCGATCATGTTGCGACCATTCGCAACGCGCGAGGTGGTGACCATCCTGATCCGGTAAGAGCTGCCGTGCTCGCGGCAGAAGCAGGTGCAGACGGTATTACAGCTCATCTTAGAGAGGACAGACGCCATATATCTGACGCAGATATTGAACGCCTTACTGCTGAAATTAATTTACCGTTAAACTTGGAAATGGCTGCGACGGAAGAAATGCTCAATATTGCATTGCGCCACAAACCACATGCCGTCTGCATTGTGCCGGAAAAACGTCAGGAAGTGACAACTGAAGGCGGGCTGGATGTTGCGGCTGAGCATAAAGTGCTCGCCCCAATTGTGGACAAGCTTGCCAATGCTGGGTGTCGTGTGTCTTTGTTTATTGACCCCGACCCTGTGCAGGTTGCTGTATCAAAAGCATTGGGTGCGGCTGTTGTAGAGTTGCACACAGGCGCCTATTGCGAAGCACATGCGGCCAATAAGGAAACAAAAAAAGCCAGTGAGCTTGAACGTTTGATAACTTCAGCGGCTATGGCGCATCATGCCGGGCTTGAGGTTCATGCCGGTCATGGTTTGTGTTTTGAAACGGTTCAGCCTGTTGCGGCTATTGAAGGTATGCGAGAGCTGAACATAGGGCACTTCATGATTGGTGAAGCTATTTTTGAGGGGCTTGAAAATGTTATCCGTAAAATGCGTGGCTTAATTGATGCGGCTGATAGGTCTCCTTCAGTGTCCCCCAAACTCAAATCAGTGGAACTGTAAATATGATTTTGGGCATTGGCAGCGATTTGACGGATATTCGACGCATCACGCAATCCTTGGAAAAATATGAGGATCGCTTTGAAAACCGCGTTTTTTCTGAAATTGAACAAACCAGAGCGCGGGTGCAACAATCACCTGCTGCTGCTTATGCTAAAAGATTTGCTGCAAAAGAAGCCTGCGCAAAGGCCTTAGGTGTCGGGATACGGGGTTTGAGCGGCCTCAAAAACACGCAAGACGCCGAAAAGGGTAAGCAGTCGTCAGCCGGAAATCATCCTTGCGCTGTGGGGTTTAAGGATATCCTCGTTGAAAATGAATTAAATGGGCGTCCAGTCTTGAAACTTTCCGGAGAGGCGGAAGCCAGACTTTTTGAGATGACCCCTGTGGGTATGACGCCGGAAGTTCATATTAGCCTGTCTGATGAGGGCGATTATGCTTTGGCATTTGTTGTTCTTTCTGCCGCACAGGCATCACATTAATTTGGGGTATATTGCCTATGTCTTATGAGAATTTAAACCCCGCCAATAATAAGGAAGATTTTAAACAAAATTTTTCCGACAATATCTGGATAGCCGTTCAGGCACTTTTTATCGCTATCTTGTTCCGTTCGCTTTTGTTTCAGCCTTTTAGTATCCCCTCCGGATCAATGTTGCCGACGTTGTTAATCGGCGATTACTTATTTGTCTCGAAATATAGCTATGGCTATTCCAAACATAGCCTGCCCTTTTCACCTCCACTTTTTTCTGACCGTATAATGGGTAAAGATGTGACGCGAGGTGATGTCATTGTTTTTAAACTTCCACGAGATAACCGTACTGATTATATTAAGAGAGTTGTCGGCCTGCCCGGGGATAGTGTGCAAGTTCAGAACGGTCAGCTTTATTTGAATGGTAGCGCTGTAGGGCGCGAGAAAATTGAGGATTTTATATCCTCCCAAGCTAATGGGGAGGATTTGCAGATAACACAATATGTTGAAACACTTCCCAATGGTGTTCGTTACCGGACACTTGATTTGGTGGAAAATGGCCGCGGGGATAACACGGCAATTTTTAATGTTCCTCAGGGTTATTATTTTGTGATGGGTGATAATCGGGACAATTCTATGGATAGCCGCTTTTCGCGTGCTGTCGGGTTTGTTCCATATGAAAACATTGTCGGTCGTGCCGAGGTCAAATTTTTCTCAGTCAATGATCAAGGGGTTTTCTGGAAAGTCTGGGAATGGCCGGTCAATATAAGGTGGACACGCATTTTTGAGGCCGTTGAGTGACATCTGGGAACGTCGGACATAATCAAGCCAAAGACGCGCTAATTAAAAGACTCGCGCATAATTTTCATAATCCAACCCTTCTTGACGAAGCTCTGCATCATTCCAGCATGGTCGGTCGCAATAATGAGCGCCTTGAGTTTCTGGGTGATAGGGTTTTGGGGTTGGTGATATCTGAAGCCTTAATGAATAAATACCCTCAAGCAGATGAAGGCGAGTTGGCGAAAAGACTAAGTGCCCTTGTGAGTCGTCATAGCTGCTCTGAAATTGCAGAGCAATTCAATATGGCAGCGCCTCTTATTCACGATCAGCAAAATGATAATATTATGCTAAGCGATAATGTGATGGCGAATCTGTGCGAGGCGATTATCGCTGCACTTTATTTGGATGGCGGGCTGGAAGTCGCTTCCAAATTTATCCTTAAAGCTTGGGCGCCCATACTTGATGCCATGAAGGATGTGCCGGCAAACCCTAAATCTGATTTGCAAGAATATACCAGCCGTGAAGGGTTGGGCTTGCCGAGTTACAAGTTGATTGATACGACAGGACCAGACCATGCACCGGTTATCACGGTTGAAGTCAGCCTTGATAATGGCACACGGGTGTCCGCCAATGCAGGGTCAAAAAAGAAAGCTGAAATTGAAGCGGCACAAAGCCTTTTAGAAAAATTAATTACAGGCACCGGGGAGATATCATGACGGAAAAACGTTTTGGATTTATCGCTGTGATTGGCCCCCCCAATGCCGGCAAGTCGACATTGTCAAACGCGCTGGTCGGTCAGAAAGTTGCCATCGTTACTCATAAAGCCCAAACCACGCGGGCGCGATTACGTGCAGTTGTGATGCATGAACAATCTCAAGTGGTTCTAGTTGATACGCCCGGAATATTTTCAGGTGTTAAGAAGCTTGATAAAGCCATGGTTCAAGAGGCATGGAGCGGCGCTGAAGAGGCCGACGCAGTTCTTGTCGTCCTCGATGCCAGCCGGGCTTTACCGGCTGAAACCGAGCTTGTGCTGGCGGGTGTGAAGGGGACATCCAAACCGGTCATTTTAGTTTTGAACAAGGTTGATGCGGTGAAGCGCGAAAAGCTTTTGGAATTAACTCAACAGCTTAATGAGGCCGCAAATTTTACTGATACGTTTATGGTTTCTGCGCTTAAAGGGACAGGTCTTGAAGAGCTGAAAAACCATCTTGCTAATCTGGTGCCGGAGGGCCCATGGCATTATCCTGAAGATATGGCTGCTGATGTACCGTCATTGTTGCTGGCGGCTGAGGTGACACGAGAGAAATTGTTTTTGCGAATGCACCAAGAACTTCCCTATGCCCTGACTGTCGAGACGGAAAGCTGGAAGCGGCAAAAAGACGGTAGTGTAAGGCTTGAACAAGTAATTTTTGTCCGTCGGGACAGTCAGAAAGCGATTGTACTGGGTAAACGCGGTCAATCCATTCGTGAAATCGGGTCTCAGGCGCGGCTTGAAATGGAGGAAGTGTTTGGACACAAGGTTCATTTGTTCCTGTTTGTGAAAGTGCGCGACAACTGGATAGACGATCCTGAGCGCTACAGGATGATGGGCATAGATTATGCCGGAGCCGTCAATGCAATGGAACGCTGAGGGAGTTGTTCTGTCATCCCGTCGACACGGCGAAACCTCGGTTATTATCGAGGTGTTTACAAAAGAATTTGGCCGGTGCGCAGGGCTTGTGCGAGGTGGCACAGGCAGACAGCTTCGTCCAGTTCTCCAACCGGGCAATAGTGTGCAAGCGGAATGGAAAGCCCGTCTTTCTGAGCATTTAGGCGTTTTTACTGTTGAAGCAACGACAGCGCGGGTAGCTGGTGCAATGGCGCACCCCGAAACTCTTGCGGCTCTCACATCTGTTTGCGCTCTTTTGCGGTTTTTACCTGAGCGTAACGGTTATCCACGTCTATACGACACGACTTGTACCTTGCTTGATAATCTTGAGGATGAAGATGTCTGGTTACCCTTGCTGGTTAGGTTTGAACTTGCCTTATTGGAGGAAACCGGCTTTGGGCTGGATTTGGAAAGCTGTGCCGCGAACGGTTCAAACCTTAACTTAACGCATATTTCTCCTCGTTCAGGGCGTGCTGTTTCGGCAGAAGCGGCAGAACCTTATCTGGATAAACTATTTCCCATGCCGCAATTCTTTAAGGATTCCAGTGCCTCAGTTAGTCTTGAGGATGTTAAAAACGGGTTGGCGATAACCGGGCATTTTTTAACCGTGCGTCTCCTGCATCAACTTGAACAAAATATGCCTGAAAGTCGGGCGCGATTGCTTCATATGTTAGATGATTTAGCGGATTTCTAAGATAAGAGGCGGGCGAATCTTGCTATAGGAAAAGCATGACAAAACTCGATACGCCTGACCAGGACCCGTTGCAATCTGTCAAGCTGCAAGAGGCTTTGGAAAGCCGCTATCTTGCCTATGCTCTTTCAACCATTACCAATAGAGCCTTACCGGATGCACGTGATGGCCTGAAACCTGTTCACAGGCGACTTTTATTTGCCATGCGCCAGCTCAAACTAGACCCTGCGTCAGGATTTAAAAAATGTGCGCGTGTGGTCGGTGATGTAATTGGTCGCTATCATCCGCATGGTGATCAGGCAGTTTATGATGCGCTTGTGCGGCAAGCGCAGGATTTTGCGGTGCGTTATCCGCTTGTCGACGGACAAGGCAATTTCGGTAATATCGATGGCGATAGTGCCGCGGCGATGCGTTATACGGAAGCGCGGATGACTGAAATTGCCGAACTTTTGCTGCAAGATCTTAATAATGACACTGTGGATTTTCGCGACACCTATGATGGTGAGGAGGAAGAGCCAATTGTTCTTCCTGCCGCCTTCCCGAATTTGCTGGCAAATGGCTCATCAGGTATCGCGGTGGGTATGGCGACGAATATCCCGCCGCATAATATTGGGGAATTATGCGACGCCGCTTTGCATTTGGTGAAAGCCAGAAATGCGCGCATCGACACATTAATGGAAAGTGTCAAAGGGCCTGACTTTCCAACCGGTGGGATAATTGTTGAACCCCCGGAAAATCTAAAAGAAATTTATGCCACAGGGCGTGGCTCGGTCAGACTTCAAGCGCGTTATGAAGTTGAAAATCTCGGGCGAGGTATGTGGCAGATAGTTATCACTGAAATTCCATATCAGGTGCAAAAAGCAAGACTCATAGAAAAAATCGCAGAGCAAATCCAAGATAGAAGCCTCACCTTATTGGATGATATTCGGGATGAGAGTGCCGAAGATATCCGGCTGGTGCTTGTCCCGCGTTCTAAAAATATTGACCCTGACCAACTTATGGGCGTGATGTTCAAACAGAGCGATTTGGAAATTCGCTTTGCCATGAATTTGAATGTGTTGAACGCAAAAGGTGTGCCGGGAGTTATGGGCTTGCGCGATTTGCTTCTGGAATGGCTGGATCACAGAAAAGAAGTTTTAATGCGAAAAAGCCGTTTTCGCCTCGATAAAATCGAAGCGCGGCTTGAAATTCTGGATGGTTATCTGATTGCTTATCTCAATCTTGATGAGGTAATCCGCATTATCCGTGAAGAAGATGAGCCAAAAGCTCAACTGATGAAAACTTTTAAACTGTCAGATGTGCAGGCTGAAGCGATTTTGAATATGCGCCTTCGGGCATTGCGTAAACTTGAAGAGCAAACCATTCGCACTGAACATAAAGAACTGGTTGCTGAGGGCAAAGCACTGAAAGCTTTATTGAAGTCCGATGATATGCAATGGAAATCGATTGCGACGGATATTCGAGAATTAAAGAAAAAATATGGTCCTAAAACAGATTTAGGGAAGCGCAGAAGCACATTTGGTGAAGCTATGCCAGAGCTGGATGTTTTGCAGGAGATACTTGTCGAAAAAGAACCGGTAACGATTATTTTGTCTCAAAAAGGCTGGATCAGATCCATGAAGGGGCATGTCGAAAACGGTAAAGATATAAAATATAAAACCGGGGATCAGGGTAAATTTGTCCTTCATGCGCAAACAACAGATAAGCTTGTCCTATTTGCCACCAATGGACGAGCTTATATGCTGCAAGCCAACAAATTGCCGGGGGGGAGAGGGAATGGTGAACCCTTGAGCCTGATGATTGATTTGGAAGCTGGCAACGAGGTTGTTGAGGTGTTTGTCTATGATGAAACAAGGAAGCTTTTGGTGGCATCGCGCACAGGTAACGGTTTTGTGGTGGCAGAAAATGAATTATTCAGCTCCCGCCGAGCCGGCAAGCAAATTTTGAATGTCAGCGTTGCGGATGAAGCAATATGTTGTGTGCCCGCGACTGGAGACAGTATTGCTGTGCTGGGAGAAAACAGGAAACTACTTGTCTTCCCTATTACGGATTTGCCTGAAATGGGGCGTGGCAAAGGTGTTAGATTGCAAAAATACAGTGATGGCGGCCTTGCAGATGTAAGAAGCTTCACGGCTTCGGAAGGTCTTATTGTTTCTGACAGAGCCGGTCGTAGCCGTGTGTTTGAAGATTTGAAAGATTGGCACGGAACGCGTGCGCAAGCAGGACGCATTCGCCCGAAAGGGTTTCCGTCAGATGGTCTGATGGGGCCAGCCTTTAAGAATAAATTGTAAAAAATCTGTCAGAACAAGCTGTAAAAAATTAATATTTGTTAAAAAGCTTGTCAGGTAGCCAGGTAGAGATTTCTGGAAACATGACCAAAATAAACAGCATCAAAATCTGGATAATCACAAACGGAATAACGCCACGATAAATTTGTGATGTTTTTAAACTGTCCGGTGCAACCCCGCGAAGATAAAATAAGGCAAAGCCAAATGGTGGTGTCAAGAATGATGTCTGAAGATTGATTGCCATCATCACGCCTAACCAAACAGGATCGAACCCCATCACCAGCAAAACTGGCGCTACAATCGGCACGACTACAAAGGTTATTTCTATGAAGTCGAGGAAAAAGCCAAGCAGGAACATAATCAGCATTACACTGGCTAAAACTGCCATTTCCCCGCCCGGTAGATTGATGAGAAATTCATGCACCATCTCATCACCCTCAAGACCTCGAAACACAAGACTGAATAAAGCAGCGCCGATGAGAATAACAAAAACCATCGACGTAACACGTGTTGTCGTTTGCATGACTTCGTTTAAAATGCCTTGCCGCCAGCAATGTTGAAGGCTTGTGCCGAGCCCTAGAATTATCACGCCACAAAAAATAAGTGATACGCCAATTGCTATCATGTTTGTAAAGGTGATGACATCGACGCCGGTTCGTAGGTCAAAGTTTTGCGCCATGACGAACAAAGCAAAAATTGCTAAAGCCGCAAGTCGAACTCTTTTAGACCCTTTTTTAATTTGCTCTCCTGCAAGCAAAATTGTTCCGATAGCCCCTACGGCTGCAGCTTCGGTTGGTGTTGCAACGCCAACCAATATTGAACCCAGCACTGCGAAGATAAGCACTATTGGCGGCAGAAGGGATTTTATGATTTGTCCCAAACTCACTGTTTCATTCTCATCCAGCACAGCAGGGGAACTTTCTGGTCTAAAAATAGCCCAGAAGATTTGATAATGAATATAAAGGCCGACCAGCATTAGTCCAGGAATAAGCGCGCCGGCAAAAAGCTCGCCTACGGAAACCGTTTCGGGTGCGAATATACCCATTTCGACCTGTGCCTTTTGATAGGCATTGGCGACAACATCGCCTAGCAGGATAAGAACAATGGAAGGGGGAATAATCTGCCCAAGCGTACCAGCAGCGCTTATGGTTCCCGCGGCAAGTTCGGGATTGTACCCCCGTTTCAACATAGTTGGGAGGGATAACAGCCCCATTGTGACCACTGTTGCGCCTACAATACCCGTAGACGCGGCCAACAGCGCCCCGACAATTACCACAGAAATACCTAAGCCGCCGCGCATTGTGCCAAACAGACGGCCCATATTTTCCAGTAATTCTTCTGCGATTTTAGAGCGCTCCAGCATGGTACCCATGAATATAAACAGCGGCACGGCGACCAAAACTTCATTGGTCATCACGCCAAAAATGCGCTGAGGTAAAGCAATTAAAAAAGCAAAGTCAAAATGACCGGTAAAAAGACCCAGTAAACCAAAAAGAAAAGAAACCCCACTTAATGTAAAGGCTACCGGATAACCGGTTAGCAGCATCAAGCACGAAGCTGCGAACATGCTGAGTGCCATTATTTCCATGCGGGGGCACTCCCATCGTCAGATGTATTGTTCAAAATAGCCAAGGCTTTGATAGATTGAGATATGCCTTGCAGGCCAAGTAAAATGGCAAAAAGTGGAATAAAACTTTTTAGCAAATAGACGCCTTGTAAACCACCTGGTTCGCGTGAACCTTCCATAATTTGCCAGGATTGCCCGACATAATTCCAGGAGGTGTATAGAACCAGCCCACAAAAAGGCAGAAGGAAAAAAATACAACCAATGAGCTCAACCGCCGCCTGTTTGCGTGGGCTGAGGTTGCTATAGATGATGTCTACACGCACATGGTCGTTTGTAAGCAATGTCCCCGCGGCCGCAACCATGAAAAGTATGCCATGCATATAAAGAATGATTTCTTGAAATTGGATGGATCCCGTGCCGAAAACATAACGCATGACGACGACAAAAAATTGCACCAACACCATGAATAAACATAACCATGATGCCAGGGATAAAATCTGTCTATTTAGCCCGTCAATAAAACTTGATACACGGTGGAAGAAACCCATGCTTATCCGTCTCTTCGCATCCGCATATAGCCTTCATCTGCATGAAGTGACCATTTATTAAACAGCGCGCTATGCTCCTGAACACTTTTATATATGCGTCCGGCCAATTCGCTGGTCTGTGATAACTCACTTAAAACATCAGCAGAGATTTTTTTGACTGCATCCATAATTTCAGGAGAGAAGTTGTTCACTTCAACGCCATGCTTTTTAATAAGTGTCTGGAATGCAATGGCGTTATTATAGAAATACTGCGTTCTCACTCTTTGAGTTTCAGCCTGACAGGCAACGCGAATATACTCCTGATGAGCGGGTTTCAAGCTGCCCCATACATCAAGATTGATGCCGAGGGTGAGTGCTGCATTTGGTTCGTGAAAGCCGGGGGCGTAAAAATATTTTGCAATTTGGTAGAAACCGAACGCTTGGTCATTCCAAGGGCCAATCCATTCTGTGGCATCAATCGCGCCTGATTGCAGGCTTTGGAAAATTTCTCCACCTGACAAAACAACCGGTAAAGCGCCCAGCCGCCGGATAACTTCGCCACCAAGGCCGGGCATGCGCATACGCAGACCTTTCAGATCATCCAGTGTTTCGATTTTTTTAGTGAACCAGCCACCGGACTGAGTGCCGGTATCACCGCAGACAAATGGCTTAACTTTAAACTTTGTTGCCAGCTCATCCCAGAAAGCCTGCCCTCCACCAAACTCAATCCATGAATAAAATTCAGTCGCGGTCATGCCCATAGGCCATGTGGTGAAGAAATTATAAGCAGGGTCTTTCCCTTGCCAGTAATAATCAGCCCCGTGATATAAATCAGCCGAACCGGTAGAGACTGCGTCTAGCGCCTCAAATGCACCAACAAGTTCACCGGCTGCGAAAACCTTTATTTTTAATTCTCCTTCGGACATAGCTTCCACACGCTTGGCGACACTTTCAGCTGCGGTGCCGACACCGGGAAAGTTTTTTGGCCAAGTGGTCACCATTTTTAGGCGGCGTTTATTCTGTGCATAGGCCGGGGCAACACCGGAAGAGGCAACAAGACCTGCTGATCCTGCACCAACAAGCAATTTGCGACGATTGACTTTTCCACTCATGTTTTTCTCCTTTACGGATTTAATACGGGTTTTAATCACCCTGCTTAGAGAGTTGAGCCGATAAAAGGTCGCCAACCGTCCTTTGTCAACTGCTCAAGAGGTTGGAATCGTTCCTTATATAGCATTTTTCTGCAGCCGGAAATCCAGTAACCCAGATAAAGATAATCAAGTCCGGCCTCTTTGGTGCGTTGAATTTGGTCTAAAATCATGAAAGTACCGAGGCTACGGTTTTTCCGATCAGGTTCGTAGAATGAATAGACCATAGAATAACCATCTGACAGACGGTCCATAATTACACAGGCAATTAACGTCTCGTTCTCCTGATATTCGACGATATGACTGTCCACTGGGGTTTCTTCAATCATGGACATAAATTCAAGGCTGTTCATATTCGCCATACCGCCATCATTATGGCGTTCTTCCAGATACTTGCGGAGGAGATCAAATTGTGTCCGCCGGGACTCCGGTGCATGACGAGTAGCACTTAAATCCGCATTGGTTTTTAAAACCCTTTTGAAAGATTTAGAGAAATCAAAATCATTAACTGCGACACGCACGGAAATACAGGCGTTACAATCCTCACATGCCGGACGATAGGCTATATTTTGACTGCGTCTAAAACCTGCATGAGTGAGCGCATCATTCAAATCCTCTGCTGCCAAACCGGAAAGATAGGTGAACATCTTCCTTTCTACTTTGCCGGGTAAATAAGGGCACGGCGAAGGAGCTGTTAGATAGAAAGTTGGTAATTTTGGCCCGCTTAAATCATTCATCTCAATACATTCATGTCACAATGGTTATTCATTAAAGTTCTTCATTATTTATCAATTATTAATATAAACCAAAATACCAAGGTGCAAACAGTGAGTACGTCACCCAAAGGATGAATATTAATGGAATGCCAGCCCGCATGAAATCTTTGAACTGATAGCCCCCCGGCGTCATGACTAACAGATTAGTCTGATAAGATATGGGTGTGGCAAATGAACAATTCGCAGCGAAAATGACGGCAAAAATAAATGGTTCAGGTGCCATTGACAGGCTGGATGCCAGCCCCAACGCTATGGGTGCAAAAAGAACTGCCGTCGCATTGTTACTCAAAATATTTGTTGTGATAGCGCAAAGGAGGAAAAACGCTGAAATCATGACAGCAGGAGGCGAGCCCTCAAAAACATCTATGAAATTACTGGAAAGAAAAGTAACGCCGCCCGTAGAGTCCATAGCGCGTGACATCGCTAACGAAGCACCAATGATTAAAAATATTCTGAGATCAATACTACGAGAGGCCTGTCTAATATTCAGTGCACCACCCAAAATCATACATATTGAGCCAAGAATTGCGGCAACAACAATTGGTAGAATATTAAGTGCGGCGAGCAACACGGTTAACCCAAATATTGTAAGGGCGCGTTTTGCATAAGCAAAATTAGGTAGATTGGAGGCTGACCATTCGAGGAGCAAAACATCACGATTGGCGCGTAAGCCCTGAATTTGCTTCGATGAGCCTAACACCAATAGGACGTCACCGGCTTCGAGACGAATGTCCCTGAGGTTTTGTCTCAACATGCGACTCCGCCGCTGAATGCCAAGCACCTTACATCCGGTTTCAAAATGAAAACCTGTCTGGTAAATACTTCGCCCATTCATTCGTGAGCCGGGAGCGACGACGACTTCAGCCAGTGTCGGTTGGTCGATATTACCGGGCTTCACGCCTTCAGCGTGTTCCTCTGCTAATGATGAGAGGGGGTGACTTGGATCGGAAAGTGCATCAGTCAATTCAGGCCTTGTAGCCGCCATGACGAGCGTATCGCCAACATTTAGAGTGAAGTCTTCAAAGGGCGGCAGGAAGGTTTCGCCATATCTTTCCACCATGCGCAATGTAAGGCCTGTAAGCTCGGGAAAAAAACCGGCAACCGGCTGAGCCCCGACGAGTTTATCGCCAGCCTTCAGACGCATCTCTAAAATATATTGTTTGCCGGATGTTTGCTCTTCTCTTTCCTCGTCATTTTTTCCGGAAACTGATTTGAGCAGATGGGGCATAACAAATATCACATAAAGTGCCCCGACCCCTGCAAGCACTGCGCCGGGAACAGTAATAGAGAAAAAGTCAATTTGGATGACACCGGAGTCGTCTATGACACCGGCAACCAGTAAGTTTGTTGACGATCCGATAAGCGTTGTCATGCCCCCTAAAATACAAATAAAACTCAGGGACATCATCAGCCGCGGTGCAGCTATCCCTGCTTTCGTGGCAATCGTCGCCAATATTGGGATTGTCATAAGAACAACAGGCGTGTTGTTCAAAAATGCGCTGGTTATCATAGCCAATATGAGAATTAACCCGACAGCTAAAAGGGGAGACTTATTAGCGAGATTGCTTAATTTCTCGGTAATTCCCTCCAATGCGCCTGATTGGAATAACCCTTGCCCCATGACCAGAAGCGCCATAACTGAAATAAGAGCGGGATTTCCGAAGCCTGCAAGCAATTCAGTCGGCCCCAATAAAATAGTTGCATCCGGCCCCCCAAGTAATTGCCATAAATGCGGCAGTTGGAAAATAACCAGTAGAACAATTAGAATGAGTAAGGAAGTTATCTCGAGAGAAATCCGCTCCATGGCATAGGATATCATGGCAAATATTATGACCCCAAAGGTCAACCACATATACAAGTCGGTTTCTACCAAATCAAATCCCGATACGATTTCTGACATTTATTATTTCTCTCTCACTATTTGTCCACGAGTGAATTGAAATCTTATTAATTATCCCATACAGCTATCTTATGTAAGGGAGTGAAGCATGAAAACAGCTTTTATTGGATTAGGAGTTATGGGTGGACCCATGGCAAGCCACTTATCAAAGGCCGGCTATGAGGTCAATGTTTACAATCGTACGCATGAGAAGGCTGAGCGGCATGTTGATGATAATGGAGGGACACTTTGTGAGACCCCGGCTATAGCTGCGGCTAATGCCGATATTGTGTTCGCCTGTGTGGGAAATGATGACGACGTAAGATCAGTCACTTCCGGTGATGAAGGGGCATTTGCAACTATGAAGGCTGGATCGATATTTGTTGATCACACAACGACTTCGGCAGAGCTGGCAATAGAATGTGCAACCCATGCTAAAAATAAAGGTATTGAGTTTTTGGATGCGCCTGTTTCAGGGGGAGAGGCGGGAGCCGTCAATGGGGCACTCACCATTATGATTGGTGGGGCAGAAGAAGCCTATAATTCAATTGCGCCAGTGATTGATTGTTATGCCAAAATGCACAAGTTGATGGGGCCATGCGGTGCAGGGCAGAAAACAAAAATGGTTAATCAGATTGCCATTGCAGGCCTTGTCCAAGGACTATCTGAGGCTATCAATTTTGCTCAGCATGCAGATTTAAACGCCGAGGACGTGGTTGAGGTTATTTCAAAAGGAGCGGCACAATCATGGCAAATGGAGAATAGATACAAGACTATGATTGCAGGTGAGTTTGATTTTGGATTTGCCGTTAATTGGATGCGAAAAGACCTCACTATCTGTTTTGAGGAAGCAGACAGGAATGGAGCTGCATTGCCGGTTGCGCGCCTGGTGGATGGATTCTATGAAGAAGTTCAAGCTCTTGGTGGTCAACGCTGGGACACATCAAGTTTAATTGAGGTTGTTAGAGCTAATTCCAAAAAATAAAATAGTTGTCAAAAATTTAAATTCATTAGTTTTACTGATATTATCTCTATTTCAATTTGTGAGTTAATAAACAAAAACTTTCTCCAGTTGCAATTTTTGTAGTTGGGGAGAGTTTTTTTGTTTATCTTTAGTTTTATTAATAAATATAAAAAAACTAATAATAAGAATAAAAATTTATTTCATTTTACATTTTTAAAGAACTTATATCGGCCTGGGGTATATGCGCTAAGCCTGATAATTCTTGGTTCTTGCGGCGGCGGCGGCGGTGGAGGTAGTGGGGGTGTGCCAAAATCTCCACAATCTCAACAAGCGCCGCAAGTCCCGCCAGCACCTTCAGATGGGCCGAACCCTTCGCCTCCGGCAGGAAATTCTGATGGACGTGGAGACAGAGTCTTTTCAGGCACACGTTCAGTCGTTCACCCTTTATCAGCCTATGAAAATCATCCCGAATATATAGCACAGGTCGGGTTGGAGGTAATTAATGCGGCCCGTGCCTATGTTTATGACGTCTCGGGAAAGGGTGTTGTTATTGGCTTTACCGATACGGGTATTGATGAAACTCATGATGAATTCCCTGCTGGAAAAATTGTACTGAATGATAGGTCTGCCTATGGCGGCATCACGCCATCTGCTGGAAAATTACGGCATGGTACCGGCGTTGCAAGTGTTGCCGCCGGTCAACGAGGCAGTGGTAATGGGAAGCATGGCGTTGCTTATGATGCCAAAATTGCCATGTGGACACTTCATCTTGATGATCAAGACTATCTCAATCTTAATGACGGTATTTTTTCCAGAGCGTTGAATACCCTTGAAAATAGTGCCGGTAGCGGGGTGATCAATCACAGTTGGGGATATGATATCCCCTTTGATCCGGCGAATGCCGGCGCACAAAAAAACCTTATTGCAGCAGATTTTCCTGAAAGTATTAAATTTATGTCGCAAAGCGATGCGGTTCATGTTTTTTCAGCCGGTAACCGGGGAGAGTCTGAAGTCACCATTACGGCTGCTTTCG
>MDTB01243114.1_pt1 | contig 16910 bp, 13 predicted proteins | sample 811161 | NCBI WGS metagenome assembly MDTB01 (sample SAMN05326650, study PRJNA326480) | marine metagenome | isolation source: seawater | place: Mediterranean Sea | collected 2009
CAATAATTTACATCTATTTTGGTAGGACCAGGCGGATTCGAACCGCCGACCTCTACCATGTCAAGGCCGATTGGCCGCACCAAGACACGCGTGGACGCATTAAAACTAGTATCGAAAGTAGAAATGGTCAAGCGCTGGCCGCGTTGGGGCCATGCGCCAATAGACTGGAATCAAACTATTTGAGTACCAGCCCATGCAGCACCAGATCATACAACTCGGCTGTCGCTTCATCGAAAGAGCTTTCAAAACGTCCTTCAATAAAATTTCGCTGAAATTTTCGCAGAGAAGATAAAATAATCTGCGCAACGATGTGCGGATGTCCCGCTCGAAAGCTGCTCCCATCCATAGGGCGGCTCGATTCGCGTTGGTTTGTTGTTGGAGACACCTGCCGCTTAAATCTTGAATACCAAGGTCAAGCTTTTTGTTTGCGCGGCGGACTCACAGAGGGTGATAGGCGACAGCCTCTATTTCAATGCGTGCCCCAGGAACCATCAAAACCGCACCAACGGTGGCGCGAGCTGGTGGATTCTCCGGGAAATACTGGGCGTAAGTACTATTGAAGGCCGCAAAGTCTTCCGGGTCGGTCAACCAGACCATATTTTTGACCACCATGACTAGGCTTGAGCCAACTTTTTCAAGTGCCTGCGAAATGTGTTCAATGCACACACGAGTTTGCTCTTCGATGCTGTTGCCGACGATGTTCATATCTGCATCGAAAGGCAACTGGCCCGATATAAAAATGAAATCGCCTGCGCGTTTGGCCGGCGTGAAATGGGGTTTGGGCTTGCTCATAATTCCGTCCGTAATCCTGTGGTCACATTGCGGGGAATAACCGTATGTGGCCCACTGGCTAGTGCAAATTGATTCCCCGCGGTTTCTTGATTCCCTTAGGAGTGAGAGTTTGCGACAGCTGATGCTCACTGGAACCGCTCATCAAGTCTTGACTATCTTTTACTCGACCTGTCACTCCGCGGTCAGCTCGCAGAAATCAGCGAGATCGATATTGGCTCCGCATGTGATCACACCCACCCTCTTGCCCGCCAGTCGATCTTTGAGCGGCCCGAACAAGGCGGCTGCCGTTGCGGCACCAGCCGGTTCAACGGCCAATTTTAGGTCGTAGAACAGGGTTCGCATCGCCTGCCGGAGCGCCTCATCGGAAACCAGGACTATGTCCTCGAGAAGATCGCGGCAGATAGAATAGGTGTAGGGCAAGGCAAGGGGGGGGGCTAGGCTGTCGGCGATGGTGCTGACATCCTCTTTTCTGATCGGTCCGCCATTGGCAAAACTGAGCGACATGGTGTTGGCACCCTCTGGTTCAACACCAAAAATCGCCACATTGGGCCATACTTGTTTTAATGCCGCGGAGAATCCAGCGCACAGGCCGCCACCGCCTATGGGCAGAATCATTGCATGAAGCTCGGGTACCTGCTGAGCAAACTCCAGACCTGCGGTTGCTGTTCCCTGAACAGTCATTGGACCCTCGAATGGGTGCACAAAGGTTCGGCCTTCTTCGGTCTTGGCCCTTTCGGCAAGATCAAACATCTCACTCTGGGTATCGCAGAACACTATATCTGGGTTGTAGGCCATGGCGCGGGCTATCCGCAGTGGTTTTGCCGTTTTCGGCATGAATATCTTTGCATTTGTCCCCAGTTCATGTGCGCAATAGGCTGCAGCGATGGCGTGGTTGCCTGCACTAACCGCAGTCACTCCCCGCTTCAGTTGTTTGTCGGTCAATTGCAGCATGGCATTCATTGCACCACGAGCCTTAAACGTGCCTGTGCGCTGAAACAACTCCAGCTTGACGAATACCGCAGTATCGGACCCCAGATACTTCGATAACTCGGCTCCCTGCCATTGCAACGAGGGAGTGGTCACCACGCGCTCGCCGAGCCTCTCTCGGGCATTCGTGATTGCACTCAGGGTCAGCTCTTTAAGCATGATCAGTGCCTATGTACGCGCAGTGGTGAATCATCTCAGTTCGTCACCGCTACGTGTTTTCGGGAAAGGTTAGCCGACATTTAAGCGTTCGAATCCGGACAGGGAACCCAGAATTTCGGTCCGCGGGTTACATAAATACAGTGCTCTGTGCCACAACGTTGTCAGAAAGGCTGCAATGTCCTCGTGAGCTGGATAGGCCTCACGCAAATCCGGGTTCTTCTGAACAAAATATTCAAATAAAAAACTGTCGGCAGTTCCGCTCAGGGCGTAGGCTAAAGCGATGTATTCGGAGTCGCTGTCGAACGCGTCCGGAAACTGCTTCCTGATGCTCGCGGCGATGCGTCGATTCCAATCATGAGAATATTCGCGCCACATTGGAGCAAAAGGGGCCATTCCCTCGTGCACTTGCAGCAAACAACGCATTGCGCCTGGATTACTTGAATAAAGTGCTACCATCCGTTGATTGGCGTAGTGAATCGTTTTCCCGGGCCGATTGTCATTCGGACGAGTTTCGACTTCCCCTGAGAAGCTGTCCAGCAGATGGGCCAGCACTTCGTACGTAATATCTACTTTGCTCTGAAAGTAATGGTAAATAAGACTGACGGGAACGTCCGCTTCGGCCGCGATATCTTTAAGCCTGATCTCCTCGTAGGCTTTACGCTCCAGCAGTGCCGACAATGCGGCCTTTAGCTTTTCCCGCGTGGCTTTGCCGCGATTGGTTGTCGGCAGTGCCGGCCTTTTCTGAACGGCGTTTCGGCGCCTGTGATTTATGGTCAGCCGCTCGGCCGTCATTTGAAGGCGCTCCTTTTAGTTCTGGCAGCCATCAAACAGAGGAATGAACTGCCTTCTTACATGGGCTTCTCCGAAAAAGGAGGAGGGGGAGAATAGCATTAACAGCCGAAGCCGTCTTTTGTGGCTTTGCTTGCCGCAAACAAGGCCGCAGATTTTCGTGAGTTGCATCGAGACGTCTGTGTGAGATATCGTTTTCCAATAATAGAATTAAAATTCAAATTCGAGAGGGTGCCAAGTATGCAACTTATCAGAGAAAACTCCGATTACCCGCAATTCAGATTGCGTTTGCTGTATAGCGGTTTCTTATTTGCAGTTGTATTGGGCTGCTTTTCGGCAGAGGTGGCTTTGGCACAGTCACCTTCTGAAGGAGCAAGCGAGGCCGGCATTATTGACGAGATCCTGGTTACCGCGCGTAAGCGGAACGAGGAAGTTCTCGATGTACCGATGTCGGTATCAGTGTTGAGTGGAAACGCAATCGAACAACTTGGCGCCAGAAATACAAGGGACATCGGCTCGCTTTTTCCGGGCGTCTCATTCAACGACAGCAACGGCTCTGGCGGCGAATACAGCATCCGGGGAATCACCTCAGCCGGATCCGGCAGTGATACAAGCATCGGCCTCTATGTCGACGAAGTCTACATCGGTGAAGAGTCTGCGATGAGTCAGCGGCTATTCGACTTACAGAATATTCAGGTTCTGCGAGGTCCTCAAGGCACGGTATTTGGTCGCAATACAGTTGCCGGAGCGGTCAATATTATTACGCGCAAACCTTCAGAGGAGTTCGGCGGCACGTTTGAAGCATCTGTCGGCAACTATGGTCTTCGTCAGCTAGGCGGAACCCTGAATATGCCGATTGTTGAAGACAAATTCCTTGCTCGGGTCAGCTATACAAACCGATCCCGTGACGGATACCTGGATAACGCGATCAACCCAGGGGATGCGGGCAACGACGAAGATGGTTATAACGCTCGTGCTCACCTTTCCGGAAGATTGACTAATAGCCTTGATATGTTGCTCAGTTTCGATGCGTCGAACGACAAGACCTGCGAAAACATGTTCAAAATTATTGATGGCGTTCTGTTCAATGGAAACACCGATCCTGACTCTTCTGAATGGGATGAAGCGTGTGAGAGTGAGCGTGATATTGGAGGAGTGTCCCTAAGGTTTGATAAGGAGTTTGAAAATATAACGTTCACGAGTATTACTGCGTACCGTGACCGCGAGACAACCTTCCTGACTGATCGTGATTTTACGGGGTTGCCGATACTCATGACGGGATTGGATCAGGACGCGGATCAGTTCTCCCAGGAGTTCCGGATTGCGAGTAGAGAAAAGGACGGTTTCAGTTGGGTAGCAGGGTTTTTCTATTTTGATAGAGACGTCTTCACAAAGACGATTCTGGATCTTGGGCCAGGATTTCTCGGCCCGGGGAATCGAAATACCGTCAACGCACTTTCCAGTATCAAGACGGAGAGCATCGCGGTCTTTGGAACCATGAACTATCAGTTCAGTGATGCTATGACCCTCGAGGTTGGGTTGCGATATACGGATGAGGATAAGAGCCTAGATTATGAGCAAACGGCCACTCTGCCCATTCCGGGTTTCGGTGTCGTTGATCCATTTTCGACCGATACTAATGACGGCGAGTGGTCCCCGACAGTAACGTTGACTTACAAGCCATCTGATGACAGCTCTATTTATGGCCGTATCGCAAGGGGTTTCAAATCTGGTGGGTTCAACGCGGGACCGAGCTCCGATCCAAGTACAATCCAGTTTAAACCCGAATTCATGACCAACTATGAATTCGGCTATAAGACTAGATTCATGGGCGGGCGCGCTCAGTTTGATAGCGCCATTTTCTACATGGACTACGAAGATATTCAGCAGTCGGACCAGGATGGCGCGGGCTTCTTTATTAGCAACGCTGCATCTGCGACCAGCATTGGTGTGGAAACGCAATTCAGCGTGCAAGTCAACGACAACGTAAACATAAATGCCGGATTTGGATACGTCGACGCTGAGTTCGATGAATTTGGTGACAGAAGCGGTAACAAGATGCCGCGCGCGCCAGAGTGGACTGGTTCGGTGTCTGCACATGTCACGTGGGACGTCGGTGCCGGAGGTACGTTATTTTTCACTCCGACCGCGGCGTATCGCGACGACAACTACATCAATGCCGCCAATACCGAGCTGTTCAAACAACCTTCGTACACCATCGTTGACCTGCGGACAGGTTATGAAAGTGCTGCGGGTTGGTCGATTGCTGCCTGGTGGCGAAATCTTACAGACGAGCGCGTGAACTTGTCCGGCTTTGATGTCGCTCCGCTGTTCTTTGCAGTAACGACATCGCCGCCGTTAACCTACGGCGTTGACTTCAGGTGGAACTTCTAATTAGTGGCTGGATCCGGACGGCTCTATTCGAAACGGATCATTGTCGATGTCGTTATCTTTTGTGCGCTTGCGTTTGGCCTGACATGGTTGCTGCTCAGTCTCTATATTTTGGATGCCGCAGCAGCTTCTCGCTACCTCGGACCTATGAAGGTCGGGGCGCCGGCATTTTTTGTTGCCGTGTACGCGCCGACTCTGGCAGCGATCGCCGTAACTGCGTGGCGCTACGGGCGGGCCGGATTGGCAAACTTATTTCGCTCTTTCGTGCGCTTCAGAGTGAAGTGGTACTGGATCGCGATTAGTCTGCTCGGCTATCCGCTGCTTTGGTTGGTCGTGGAAATTGTGAGCTCGGCCACGAGCGGGGAACTCGTGTCATTCAGTTTCGACCCTTGGCTGGTCGCCCTTCCGGCTGTGATTCTCGGTGGGCATTTGCTTTCGGATCCCGGTGCTCTCGGTGAAGAACTCGGTTGGCGAGGATTCATGCTTCCGAGGCTTCTGGAGCTTATGGACGCGCGGGCCGCGGCGTTGCTGGTGGGATTGGTGTGGACCGCCTGGCATTTGCCTGCTTTCTACGTAGAGACATTGAGTCAATCGCGTGTGGGCCTTGGCATATTCACGCTTAACGTATTGGCATTCTCTGTGCTGATGACATGGATATTCGTAAATACGCGTGGCAGTGTGCTCTGGGCAGGGGTTGTGCCGCATATGCTGTTTAACGCAGTCGGTCCCGCCGGGATTACGCCGGTGCTCTGGGTTACAATACTTGTGGCAATAGTCTTGCTCGTTCTCGGGGGCAAGCATCTTAGGGGGCTGGGCAATCCGAAGGCGCAGTTGCCGCAGGCTGAATTCCTAGCTAACTCTGAGAGGGAGCGAACATGACGGCAAGATACACCGTTGAGCAAATGATCGAGCGCATCGGTTCCGAAATTGGCGTATCTGACTGGATGACGGTCGAGCAGGAAGTGATAGACGATTTCGGCAGATCCACGAAAGACTTGGATTGGATGCACATTGATCCGGTGCGCGCTAGTCGTGAAGGCCCTTATGGAGGAACTATAGCCTTCGGTTTTTGGTCTCTCTCAATGCTCACCTATTTTTCCCACCAGATCGGTATGTGGCCGAAAGATGTGGCTTACGGACTTAACTACGGGCTCGAAAAGGTACGTTGGCTAAATCCTGTTCGAGTTGGCTGCAGGATTCGACAGCGTTGTACCCTGACCGATCTTGAACGGCGCGACGATGGTTATGTTTCGATTCGCACTACGAACGTGTTGGAGATTGAGGGCGAAGAACGTCCGGCTCTGATAGCCGATTGGTTGGGACTCTTCGTTCAGGAAAACAGTGATTCGGGGTTTCGCTCGCAAGAGAAGGATCGTGAATGAACTGAGGACCGCAGCAACGCAGGGTGTGGTCTCATTCTCCGAGATCGATGACGATCTGGAGCGAGGCCTGGCAAACATACCCTTCGGCTCGGCCGCTTTGGTTGTCGTTGCGGGCGACCAAACGCATAGCGTCGTACTCGGAAATGCGGCAAAGAGGCTGCCTGCAACAACGTCGACACCTTTTCATATCTGTTCATGCTCCAAGACATTTACAGCCGCGGTATTTTCTCGACTGGTCGCAGACGGCGCAATTTGCTGGGACGATCCCGTGCGACTCCTACTTCCGGAATTCACCTTCTCCGACGCATGGGTCAGCGAGCACTGTACTTTCCGCGACCTGGCAGCGATGCGTGTGGGGTTGACGCGCGACGGAATCGCGGAATGGGGCTTCCGACAGAACGTGCCCAAGGCGGAGCGCTTGCGGCGTGCACGTTGTATGGAGCTTACGTCGCCATTCAGGAGCGGTTTCAGTTATTCGAATCTCTGTTATATCGGGCTCGCCTTGGCTGCGGAAAGGGTCGCAGACGAGCCCTACTCAGAGCTTTTACGGAAACTGATTTTTGCGCCGCTGAATTTGCATGACAGCTGGTCGGAAGGAGGCGATGTTGCGGAGAAAAAAAACAAGCCGGCGCAACCGAACGTGTTAATCGATGGTGAATTGACACCGGTAAACGAGCTAACCGGGCCAAACTCGGAAGGCTCGGCTCGCGTCTATCTCTCACCAAAGGACGCAGCCGTCTGGATGCGGTTTCTGCTTGCAGCCTACAACGGTTCCGATGCTGGCCCGCTATCTTCGGCCACGGTAAAAGAAATGGCCTCACCGCAGTCTATCTTGAGAGGGCCTGGCATTCATGACTCCCCTGAGCGAGGGTGGTCCTCATATGGTCACGGGTTGTTCATCACGAACTTTCTGGGTGAACCGTTGCTTCGGCACGGAGGTGGCGGGCGCGGTCTGCGTCATTCTATGGCGCTTGCACCGCGTCATGACATTGGCGTCATGCTGATGGTGACATCGGAAAGCGTCGGGGTCGACGGTTTGGCACTTGAGCTGCTCGAGCGGCTACTCACAGGTAAAACACGAGACTGGCGGACCCAGTTCGCCGAAAATTCAGAAGCAACGGCCGCCGCGGAACGCCGATCTGTCGAAGAAAAATTTTCGACCATTCCGGCTGGGATGACGGTGGTTGATTTTCGAGAAGGCGACTACTGCAATGACGTAACCGGTGTGGTGCGGTTGACCCGCAAAAATGACAAGCTACGGTTTGCTCCAGTCGATGCGCCGATCTTCGCTGCTTCGCTGCGACGTCTGAAAGATGGCACATATGAGTTGGAGTTTGATGAGCCGGCGCTGTCACGACAGCCGCTTGACCCCCTGTTTCGTGTGCGGTTTCAGGTTGATGCTACTGCAACGACGCTCAGCACCAGCTATTTCGGCGAATTGCGAGAGGTGCATTGAGTAAATTGGCTTCAAGCCGTCTTCCCAGCCGTCAGGTTGCGGCCTATGCGCTACCGGAGGTCGCGATCGCATGCGTGGTTTTCCCGTCTTACGCAATACTTCCCGGTTTCTACGCTCAGCATACGGAGATTTCTGTAGCGACGATCGGCACAATTCTGATCCTCGCTCGCATTGTCGATGCGGTGACCGACCCCGTTGTAGGATTCCTCTCCGACGGAATGACCTCAAAATGGGGATCACGAAAGCCATGGATTGTCGCCGGTACGCTCGTATTAATGGTTTCCGTAGTTATGCTTTATGCGCCGGCACCGACGGTGGGTCCAGCCTATTATCTCGCCTGGTTTGTCCTTTTCTACCTTGGCTACACGCTCATCCTGATACCCCACAAGGCGTGGGGTACTGATCTCGCCCGTGACTACGTTGACCGTTCCCGAATTGCAACCAGCCTGGCGGTTGCGTTCAGTATAGGTAACCTAGCCTTCGCTGCGGCGCCATTCCTTGCGGATACAGGTACTCGAACCTACGATGCTGAAACACTCTCGGCGGTGGCCTGGGCAATCGCCCTGAGTCTTCCCGTTTTGGTCGTGATCGCTTTGACCGTTGTCCCAGAAGGGCGTCCGGCGCCGCGTCCGAGAGTAAGTTTTCTTGACATGCTGCGCTCCGCTGCCCAGAACGGACCGCTACTAAGCTTTCTGTCGATTTTTATTTTGACTGGCTTTGGCCAAGGGATTTTTTTCGGGCTTGTGTTTCTGTACGTGAATTCAGTCGCAGGACTTGGCGCGGAATTCGCGTGGTTTTTGCTAGCTGACGCCATGGTCACCCTGATTTCTGTCCCGATTTGGTACTGGATGATTCGTGCGATTCAGAAGCATCGAGCCTGGGCACTCGGTTTGATTATTTCTGCTGTCGCACTGGCCGGAATGTGGTGGGTGCCGTCGGGCGAGGATGGTTTCGTCGCATTCCTGCTCCTTATTTGCCTGCGAGCATTTGGTGCCGGCGTGATTTTCGTAGCGCCAACCGCTTTGATGGGCGATGTAGTTGACTTCGAATTGTTCAAGCGTAAGGTTAATCGCGCAGCCAACTTCCACGCCCTTACGGCCCTAGCAACCAAGGCTACTGCGACCATCGGTGGTGGAGCCGGGCTTCTGATCATAGGCTTCGCGGGATTTGATGCGAAAGTCGCTAACTCATCCGGCGTGACTGCTGTATTCAAGCTGGTGACTTTGGTGGCACCAGCGCTGGTATTGATTTGCGCCGCTGTGGTGGCACTAAGCTTTCCTCTGGATCGGGCGCGTCACAATGCCATTCGCGTGCGCATCGAACGGCGACTGCGGGATGAATAGCATGCCAGACGGCGGTCAGAGACTGCGCGCATTTACTGCGGGTCTTGGAACTGAGACCAACACGTTCAGCTCTCTGCAAATAGACATGGATGATTTTTCACGGACATGTCTTTATCGTCCCGGCGAACACCCAGATGACGTCATGGAGATTTCGGCACCTCTCGCAGTGCTGCGCGAAAGGAAGACGACGCGTGGCTGGGACCTTGTCGAGGGGACGTATGCATTTGCGTTACCTGCCGGGCGAGTGTCACGTGCCTGTTACGAATTGCTACGCGATGAAATTCTCGGGCAACTCGACAAGGATATGCCCTACGACATGGTTGCTTTGTCTCTGCATGGGGCCATGTGTGCCTTCGGATACGATGACTGCGAAGGTGACCTCCTCGTCAGAGTGAGAGAAATCGTCGGCGATGAGACGCCGATCGGAGTGGAACTTGATCCACATTCACACTTATCTTGCGCCATGATCGATAACGCGGACATACTGATCGCGTTCAAGGAGTATCCCCATACTGATTTCATGGAACGCGGCGTCGAGTTGATAGATTTGCTGGAGCGCTGCGCGCGGACTGGTTGGCGGCCGGCGAAGGCCGTATATGACTGCCACACGATAGGTCGTTTTCATACAACCAGACAGCCGATGAAAGCGTTTGTCTCGGCGATGGTCGCCGAGGAACAACGTCCTGGTATCGCATCCGTGTCGTTGATTCATGGTTTTCCATGGGGTGACGTCGCGGACATGGGCGCAAAGTGCGTCGTATTCGCCGACGAATCTGAGATGGCAACCAGTACATCAAGAAAGCTTGGACAGCAGCTCGTAGAAATTCGGGGACAATCGTATGCGCCGCCGTTGCCGCTCGAGAAGGCACTGGAGGAGGCGTTGAGTTACTCGGACGGGCCGGTCGTGTTGGCCGACATTTCGGACAATCCCGGTGGAGGCGCGCCTGGAGATTCTACTGAGCTCCTCCAGTTGTTATTGCAACGCGATAACATCAGAACTTGCCTGGGCCCATTCTGGGATCCGGCTGCCGCTGAACTCGCCTGCATGGTCGGTGTGGGCGGCAAATGCCAGGTGCGTCTGGGCGGTAAGGCAGGTCCGGAGTCCGGCAAGGCGCTCGATCTTGAGGTTGAAGTTACAGGTGTATCGGAAGCGGCATTTCAGACGTGGGCTGCCACGAAAGTGCCTCTGGGTAGAGCTTGTGCCTTGCGCGTCGGGCAAACCAGCATAGTGGTGTCCTCGGTGCGCGACCAGGCTTATGATCCGGACCTATTTAGCGGGCTGGGCATAGATCCCACGGCACATCAGATTGTCGCCGTCAAATCGGCCCAACATTTCGTTGCGGGTTTCACTGCTATTGCACGAGCAATCATATTCGCGTCCGGTGGAGGTTCGCTCGAAGCCGATTTCAGAAAGATCCCGTATCAAAATATTTCTCGTCCCATCTGGCCGCTCGATCATGGTTGTTGAATTCTTCGCAGGCAGCCGGTTTGCCGGGGCGAGTCCATGAGTAAGCGCCTGCCTGAATCGAAGTACACGATTCACCTGATCCCTCATGCGCATCTGGATCCGATTTGGCTGTGGCCCTGGACTGCCGGCCTGGACGAGGCAATTGCCACTTGTCACACGGCTTGCAACCTGCTTGATCGCCATAATGACCTGACCTTTAATATGGGCGATGCGTGGGTGCTCGAACAAGTAGAGCGCACTGACCCAGAAACGTTTTCGCGCATCCGCGCAAACATTCAATCGAGCCGCTGGGACCTCTCGGGTGGTTGGTATGTGCAACCGGATTGCAATTTTCCACTGGCGGAGTCAGTAACCCGAAACATCCAGCTTGGCCTGGAGTATTTGAATAGCCGGTTCGGATGTACGCCAACGGTAGCAATGAATGTGGACAGTTTCGGGCACGCGTCGGCACTGCCTACTTTGATGCGAGATGTCGGTCAAACTTCCTATGTGATGATGCGCCCGCAAGAGCATGAAATGGCGATACCGAAGCGAATTTTTCGATGGCGCGATCCTGCCACCGGGAAGGAAGTCGTCACCTTCCGCATCGCCGGATCCTACAGCTCGCCCAGAGGCGTGACGTTGGAACATGTCGCGGCTTCATTGAATGACCTGCCGTCGGGAGTGTTTCACACGATGTGTTTCGTGGGCGTCGGCGATCACGGCGGTGGATCGACGGAGGCGATAATCGAATGGTGTCGTGCTCATGAAAACGCGGTCGACGGAGCGCAACTCGTGTTCTCGACGCCGACAAGGTTCTTTGAAGCAATTTCAGATCAAGTCGTAAACCTACCGGTCGTCGATGGCGAGCTGCAATATCATGCGATAGGCTGCTATAGCGTGGAGGGTCGGCTTAAACGCTCGTTTCGCCGCACCGAGCATCTTGTTTTGCAAAGCGAACGCCTTGCCTCTCTGGATCCGGCGCCGCCAGCGGAGAGCACCGGTCGCCGCAATGAGGCGTGGCGAGCTTTGTGCTTTCAGCAGTTTCACGACACGATAGGCGGAGCCTGCGCACCGACTGCCTACAGTTATGTGCATGCTGATCTGGGCGGGGCCGCCGCCGAAGCGGAGCGACAGTGCGCCTATGCTTTTCGGCGCCTAATGCTGCAGCAATTGGGAGATGATCCGCTTCAGCGTATTGCCCTGTTCAATGCCTCGCCATACACGTTCGAAGGCTTTATCGAGATCGAGCCGTGGTTCGAATTCCATCGTTGGCAGGAAACCTGGTCTCTGCGAGAAGCGGATGGTTCACTAGTTGACTGCCAGTTAATCGACGGGGAAGTAAACGGTGTTCCGATTGATCGCATCCTGATTAACGTACGGATGGCACCGGATGAGTTACGTGTAATCAGAGTTGATCGTGATCGTCCGCCTGAGGCTGCTGTTACCGACCCGGCTTCGGTGACTACCGACCGGCTAACCAACGTTGCCGGTATTGCCGTGCATTATGAGGATAGCGGCGTAAGGCGATTGTCATTTGGTTCGACAGAGTCTTCGATCCCCGCCCCGAAACTGATGCTTTGTGACGACCATAGCGACACCTGGTCGCACGGGCTTGATTGCTACGCATCTGGCTTTCACGAGTTGGCGACATGGTCGTCGGTGCTGGTATCGGATCGTGGTTCGCTCATGAGCAGCTGCATGTTGACCGGCAATATTGGGCAAAGTACCGTTCGTGCAGAGTGGCGCGTCTATGCTGCCACGCCGTACATCGAACTTCGATTGGACATCGACTGGAATGAACAACACAAGTTGTTGATGTTGAGCTGGCCTACACCATCTGAAGTCATGGCACGAGTCGACGGTACGATGGGCGGATGTATTGAACGTCCAATTAATGAACGTGAGTACCCTCTGAGAGACTGGGTTCGATTGCGATTGAAGGACGGCCGAGATCAGGCAGTCGTCTGACCTGATACATTTTCTTTACACGTTGAGCCGCACGGAATAGGTCTCACGCTGCTGCGTAGCCCAATACTGGCCCATCACGATGCGAACCCGGAACTCTCGTTGCGCCGGCGTTATTCAGATCGTGGCGAACATACGTTGAGGTTTCAATTCCTGCGGCAGGCGGAGCTTTTGCCTATGGCTTTGGACGAAATGGCGAGTGCAATGCATCGGCCACCCTTTTTCGCTGACTTGACACGCGGAATGCCCTCTCGCCAGAAACGTGGTAATCCGGTCCGAAAACGGTAGTCAGCGCATTTCGACATGGCGTGTGCCCATGAATCGAGCATTCTGGAAGTCGTCAAGGCCGCAAGCGCGAGGTATCTCTAAGATATAGGTTGTGACTATGTCATTCACCATATTGGTTATGACGAGAGGCGTTACCTTATGATCGAGCCGCACGAGAACTTCCCGATGATCATGAAAGGCGGTGAATTTTTCTGTAACAGATTGTAGGAGTCGTGAGAGCTAAAAATTTGGCGGCTCCGCTGTGCCCTTTGACGCATGTTCTCGCAGGGCCACTTTGTCGACTTTGCCAATGGGTAGCAACGGCAATGCTTCGCAGACTACGAACGCTTTGGGGATTTTGTAGTTCGCAAGTAGCTTGCCGCAGTGGTCCCGGATATCATCTAACTCCATCGCTCGCCGAAGCGTAATATACGCAATCCCGACTTCCTGCCAGATGTCGTCAGGCCGGCTGACGACGGCGACTGTGACAACGTTCGGGTGGGATTCAATTGCGTTTTCTACTTCGCGCGGATAAACATTGTATCCTCCAGACTTGAACATTTCCTTCAGCCGTCCAACAAGTTTGAGGTAACCGTCCTCGCGCTCAATGGCGAGGTCGCCGGTACGCAGCCAGCCGCCCGTCAAAAGGGTTTCGCGGGTTTCACTCGCCCGGTTGAGATAGCCAAGCATGTTGTACCGGGACCGTGCTTGTATTTCGCCAGTCTTGCCCGGCGCCACGACATTACCGTCCTCACCAATTAACCGCACTTCGACACCCTCGAACGGCACACCAACCGTATCCGCCAATAACTCGATATCGTCGGTGGGATGAATGATTGTTACTGCACTCGTGGTCTCCGTCATTCCGTAGTTGCTGGCGAGATTCGGACAGATTTCTCGCAAGCGGCGGATGGCATCGCGTGGCATCGCCGCGCCCTCCCAAACGATTAGCCGTACTGAAGACAGGTCGTACGATTCGAAGTTCGGTAATGCGAGCTGCATTTGGAAGGTACTCGGTACCGAGAGCCATACGCTGATCCGTTCGTGCTCTATCAGCGCCATTGACTCTCCAGGCTCGAACTTCTCCATAAATACGATGCAACCACCACACGCCAGAGTAGGGCAAGATACGTCAATTACAGAGCCGACGTGATTGATCGGAAAGTAGTTGAGTACACGTTGCCGAGGGACAGGCCAGGCGTTATTCTGAGCTTGGCAAAATGCCACAATACCGTCGTGATGAAGAAGGGCGCCTTTGGGTTTGCCGGTAGATCCGGATGTGTAAACCAGTAAGCACGGGTCGCGCCCGCCACAGTTCTCGCGTACGTCCTCCAGTCTCGCCGAAGTAATCGATTGACCGCGTTCCATAAATTCGTGATAGGGAAGTGAACCAGGCGGCTGCGGTCCGTCGTTCAGAGCAATCACATGCTGTATTGATGGAGCGGCAGCCGTCATTACCGCGATTTCTTTGAAATAGTCTCGGTCCGAAACCCGGGTTCTGGCCAGCAAAACGACCGGCTTGGCATCGCTGACAACGTACTTGAGTTCCTCAGTTTGATAACGCGGATTCAGACCAAGCCAGACTCCGCCAATACATGCTGTTGCAAGAAAGGCAACTACGAAGTCCGGATGTGGTGTGATGAGTGTGGCAACCGTGTCGCCCTTCTTCACGCCGGAGGCCAGCAATGCTCTAGCCAGCGCATCGACCCGGGCCTGTAATTGTGCGTAGGTGATTCGCTGTTCGCCGGCAACGAGCGCCTCGGCATCCGGCGAGGCCGCAGCAAAGCCAGCGACAAAGTCGCTTACTCGCCTTAGTTGAAACTTTCCGTCGCCATTTTCGTCAGTGCTAAAGGTTCCGTTTCTGGAGTTCACGAAAGTCCCCCTTTTTATGTTCTATCAATATGCTGAGCTGTATTGAGGACCAAAATCGGCAACACAGGGCGCGACAACGGCAATGCCTGCTCCGGCAGGCAGATGCACGCTCCCGCTTTCTAACGCACCGCCAAACGCAAAGACGTCACTTGCTTCGCCTGCGAAAGGTTGTGGCATGGAGATGTGAGTATCGCTCAGATTAACGAATACGTAGCAGCGTTCGCTCGCTACCTCCCTGACGATACACAACGTGCCCTCTGGTGAGTCGCAGAATTTGGTCGAACCTTTAACCAACGCGGGGTGGCGTTCGCGCCACCCCAGCCAGTTGCGAGCGAAACTTAGCATCGATTGGTCATCTTGCGATTGGACATCAACCGCGAGAACCCGATGGGCAGGGTCGGCTCGTAACCATGGCGTTCCTGTCGTGAAGCCTGCATGGGGGCTATTTTTTTGCCAGGGCATTGGCGTGCGCTCACCGTCGCGTCCTTTCCGCAGCGGCCAGAACGCTTTTCCTTCCGGATCCTGAACTTCGTTTTTAGTCATTTCTGTTTGTGTTAGGCCAAGTTCTTCCCCCTGATAGAGAAGCACTGGGCCGCGCAGCGAAGTCAAAAACGCCAGAAGGGTCTGCGTCCATTGACCAGGCAATCCCTTTGGGGTCCAACGCGACGCCACGCGAACCACGTCATGAGTCGAGAAAGCCCATGTCGGCCAGGCGTCCGGGCCCAGGGTATTGAACATCTTCTCCACGCTCGCGCGTATTCTTGCGGCATCAAACTCCGCGCCTAGCAGCAAGTAGTTGTAGCCGGTGTGAAAGGTGTCATTGTGGCCAGTGTATTCCTTCATTGCTTCAAAGGGCCGTTCGTCGCTTAATTCGGCCAGCAGCAGACGTTTGTCATAGCGGTCGGAGAGAGCACGCAACTGAGCGATAAACGCCATATTCTCGGGTCGACCCCGGTCATAGATATGATCCTGCATCTGGTAGGCCTTCACCGGTCGTTCTACCTTCGCAGGTGGATTGTCACGCAGTAGTGGATCGTGCATAAAGAAATTCGGCGAGTCGAGGCGAAAGCCGTCAACACCACGCTCGAGCCAAAACTGCATTGCTTTTAGAATCTCGGCCTGCACATCTTCGTTGTGCATATTAAGGTCCGGCTGTTCGATTAGAAAATTGTGAAGGTAGTACTGCGCCCTGCCCGAATCCCAAGCCCATGCAGAGCCGCCGAAAACGGCGAGCCAATTGTTGGGAGGGCTGCCATCGGGCTTCGGGTCAGCCCACACATACCAATCTGCCCTGGCACTGTTGCGATCTGCACGGCTTTCTCGAAACCACGGGTGATCGGATGACGTATGAGAATACACTTGGTCCAGTATGATCTTGATGTCGAGATCGTGGGCCCGTGCCAGCAGTGCGTCGAAGTCGTCGAGATCCCCAAAGGACGGGTCGATGTCCGTAAAGTTCGAAACGTCGTAGCCGAAGTCACGCATTGGGGATGTTGAAACCGGTGCGAGCCAGATTGCATCGATACCAAGTGCCGCAATGTAGTCCAGCTTAGCTATTAGACCCGGGATGTCGCCAATTCCATCGCCGTTTGAGTCCATAAAGCTGCGCGGATACACCGAGTAGATTACTGCACCATGCCACCAAGCGTCCAAATCGATACCTTCTTAAAAGTTGAATTGAAATTCAATTTTATATTAGATAGCTCATAAAAGAAGACGCGATGACTGACCTGTTTATGGCGAATTCGCGTTACTGGCGGTCATCTCGTTTCTCCTTCAAATCAAAGTACCAAGATTGCTTTAACTGAATCTTCACACGTACGATTTATAAAAATAAAGGTGAATAAAAACAGCGACTTAAAGAGTTTTTAGGGTCAGGCGGATTACCCAAAACAAGCTGGAGCGTGTTTTGTCCCTGCTGGCTTCGCGCATTGGGCGTTCGGTGCCAAATGCGCCTGCAGTCGCATTTGATCGAACCGCCGACCTCTACCATGTCAAGGCTCTCGGTACTAACCATGACACGTTAGGACACCGCACCGAGGTATTAGCCGGCTCGG
>MDTB01005045.1_pt1 | contig 16909 bp, 18 predicted proteins | sample 811161 | NCBI WGS metagenome assembly MDTB01 (sample SAMN05326650, study PRJNA326480) | marine metagenome | isolation source: seawater | place: Mediterranean Sea | collected 2009
ATTTATATAAAAAACTAGAAGTAAATCCTAATAATTCTTGTAAATAAACTTCATTTGCAGTTTTATAACTATATTCAGGAAATGATGTATCAATTGAATCTTTTAAATTATTTTTATGTTGAGAAATATCACGTTTTAATTTTTTTTTATTATTTTTAACATATTCATTAAAAGATTCTAATTTTTGATATAACTTTTGTATTTTATTATCTTTACTTGTCATTTTTTTTTATTAAAATATTATTTATTTAATATGCTATTCATTAAGAATTTTAGGTTAAGACAAACTAATTTCAATTTTTATTTAAATAATAAAATATTTAATATATTATATAGATAAATGACAATACATATTATGAAATTATCAGAACCATATTATACCTTAGTCAAGAAAAAAAAAAAAACAATTGAAATAAGAATAAATGATGAGAAAAGACAATTATTAAAAATAGGAGATAAAATTAAATTTACTGATACTAATGGTAAAAATCATTTTATTTTAAAAATTAGAGATTTAAAAAAATCTAAAAATTTTAAAAATGCTATTAAAAAAGCAACATTAAAAAAATGTATGCCTAATATAAAATCTATAAAAAAAGCTATAAATATATATAGATCATTTCCATCATATAAAAAAAAAGAAAAAAAATATGGAATTATTTTAATATATTTATAATATTTTTATATAGTAATTAAAAAACATATAATAAAAAAATAATATAATTATATATTTTTAAAAAAAATATATAATTATAATAATATACATATGTTAGAACAAATAAAAAAAATAATAAAAAAATACCCAAAAACTACAATATCATTAGTTGTTTTGATTGTATTATATACAATGTATTATATTGCTAAAAACCCTTGTCATTTTTACAATTATGGATGTGGATGTCCTATATATCCAACCGGTGCATCAAATTCAATTGATTATGCAATACCTAAATGTACACATTCCTGTTATACAACATCCACTGATACAGATTCTTTTAAATCATGTAAAAACAATTGTGGAAGCTTAAATAATCCTGCACATGTTAAATTACCAAAATGTTTAACAAGTTGCTTTCATAAAGATGGAAACAGTCCACAAACTATGCCTTTGTGTATGACTAATTGTAATGAGATAGAAACTGTTAAACCAACACAATATCCTTCACAAGAACCAGTAAAACTACCAACTGATACACCAACAGTCCAAGAGGAAAAAAAGAAAAAAGGTAAAGTTAAAATAACAGAAACAGATAATGTAGGTAATATTACTGGATGGTTTACTGATATTTTTAAGAGTGATGATAATAAAGAAACATTCTCTAATACTAAAAAAAAAGTAACTTAAAATTATTCCCAAATATGCAATACAGTGATCGTAGTATACTTAAACAAGAAAGATTAAAAAAAAAACGTGTTAGATTTAGTAATATATTAGATATTCATACTATTTATTAATTTATTAAATAATTTTAATAAATTAATAAATTCTTTAATTAAATTATAAATATTCATAATTATCTTGAAACTGTATATTTTTAAATAAATTTAATAAATATGTATATAAATCTTCTATTATGATAATACTATTATTTAACAATCTTTCAGTTATCGGCTTTAAATTATTATATATATTATTTATTTTTAAAAGACAGTTGTCTTTAAAAATAAAATATTTATAATTTAAATTACCAAATACTTCTTCTGAATTTAAAAATAATAATAAAATCAAAAAAGTAATTATGAAAACCAAAATCCAATTTTTAATATCCATACTTTCTTTTTCATAAGAATAAAGTGTTCTTATTTTTTCTAATTCATTATTAACTATTTTTCTTTTCCTTTCAGTATCTTTATATCTTTTTTTATAATCATCTAATGATTTTTTTATGCATACTAATAAAGAGTCTATATAAATTTTATCTTTTTTTAAGTTATTTAATTCATTATTTTTTAATATATATTCAGCATTTTGTTTATTTTTTAAACAATTAATTAAATTATCAAAAATTTCTTTAAATTTATTTAATTGAATAATTTTATATTTATAAGTATTTTTGTAATTTTCTATTCCTAAATTGTTTCTTGTTGATAATGGTTCAACAATATCTTTATCTTTAGAATAAAATTTATAAAAATAATCTTTTATTAAAATATTGAAATTCTCTTTATTAAATTTTTCTTCTAAAAATGATTTCCAATGACTTTTTAATTTCTCTAATAATCTATTATTACCATAATTAATTAATTCACTATAATTATTCATATTATTATAAAAACATATCATTGGATAAACTGTTTTATTTTTCATTAAATAATATGAATATAATACTTCATTATTATTATTTAAAAAATAAATAATGAAGTTAAAATAATTATCATATCCATACCATATATTAGTATTATAATTATAAATATTAATTATTTTTATATTTTTTAATGATGGAGAACATTTTTTTAGTACATTATCTTCTTCATAATAAGTATACACATTATTCGATTTTAAAATATTTGTAATATATAAAGGATTATTGCCATTATTTATAGTAAAATAATCTGAGCAATTTTCTAATGATATATATCTTGAATAATATGAATTAAAGTCAGGTACTGAATCTAAACATATCTGATCTATTGAATAATCATTTTTATAATCATCTTTTTTAATTAATTTAAGTATATCTGATTTACTTTTTTCTACTATTTCTTCAATATCTGAATAGAGTGATGACATTTTTTAATTTTATAATATATACATTAAAAATTAATAAATTCTTAATATAATTTTTTTTCAATTTTTATATTAATTACTACCTGCATTTTTTTTTATATATAGCATATATACATCACTTGCAATAATATCTCCATCTATAAAATTATCTTTTTTCAAAAGATAATTCTTTTTATCAAATTTATTCTCAACCCATCCTATACATTCACTATTTGCTTTACATGCTTCATATGCTTCGTCAAAAGTAGTATATACAGTCTCATCAATAGCTTCCGCACCATTTATTACAGCATTCCCCCATCCATCTAACTCTTCTGCCAAAGCATTTAGCTTTTCCGTAGCTAAATCAGAATCTAATTGAGCAGCTGCACTTACGTCTGCAAATGATATAGGTTCTTCTGTTGGTGGCTCTGTAATAGGAGGATCCGTTATTTTTACTAATTCTATTGTTTCTGCTATTTGAGGTACAAATGTCGGTTCTTGAGTTACAATTTCAATTACTCTTTCTAAAACAGTTGTCCCATCTGTATTTTCTCTTTCAGGACAATATGGTGATAAATTTGTTTCACACCATTTTTTAAAATTTTTACCATCTTTTCCACCTCCACATTCACAACACGCAGCATATGCTGGCATATTTTGATAATCTCCAGTAGTTGGAGCTAATTCATCAAAATTTAAAAATGTTTGATCTGCTTTTTTAGTAACAGATACTGTAAAAGTAGGATTTATATCTCCATTTGAACATCTCTTCTGATAACTTTTTTCTCCATAAAATTCACATGTATCATGATTCAAATCTTCCCAATCTTCATAATCTTTACACTTTGAATCTTCTTCTTCTTCTTCTTTTTGTCTCTCCTCATATGCTCTCTGTTTCTCCTGATTTTTCCTTTTAATTTCTTCATTTAATCTCATTTGTTCTTCCCTTTCTTGTATTCTTTTATCTTTATTTTCATAATATTTTTTTACACCTAATGCCGTAAATATACCTATTAATATTAAAAAACAAAATCCTACAATAAACACTATCATTATATAATTAATATTAGATAATAAAAAAAATTTATTTTTTTATTATAAAAAATATATAATATCAGTATTATATTAAATTTAGACTAATGATGCTAATGATTCTTGTAATGTTTCATAATAACCTTTAGACGATTGTGAATCTTTTTTTGTTATTCTTAATATTTCTTCTTGAGTAGCTTCTTCTTCCCTTTTTTTATCTAATTGTATTTTTAAATAATATATACCACATGACAAAAATATACAAAATATGATGCATATAATAATTATCAAGTAAGCATTATCACTTTCTTTTTTTTTTCTCCTCTGTAGTTTTAGTATCTGTTTTTTTTGGATCTTTCATTCCCATCATTTCAAAAAAAACATCTACTGGAATCATGGGTATCATTGTTCCCAGTTGAGGAGTGCCTCCTGGAGGTTTTCCAGGAGGACCTCCTGGTGGTCTTCCTGGTGGACCTCTCATTGGACCTCTCATTGGACCTCTCATTGGACCTCTCATTGGACCTCTCATTCGACCCCTTGGACCTCTCATTGGACCCCTTGGACCTCTCATTGGACCTCTCGGTGGACCCCTTGGACCTCTCATTGGACCCCTTGGACCTCTCATTGGACCTCTCGGTGGACCTCTCATTGGACCTCTCGGTGGACCTCTCATTCGACCACCATACATTGATTCAAATTGATTTTTATTTCTATTTCTTAATCCCCCTATTAAATTATATATAATATTTTGCATAGTTAATTATAATAATATATTATATTATTATAATTAATTAAATTTAATTTAATTCAATTCAATTTATTTTTTTAATCAATAATATTCCAATTTATTTTTTGTGATTCTATATATTTTTTGCACCAATCAATTAATGTTTTAGATTCAATATATTTTATTATCATACTTTCAAATGATATTGAATCATTCTCTAATATTTTTTTATTACTTTTTAATTCTTCAATATATTTATTAAATATTAAATCATTATCTTCATTATTTTCTATATTAAAATCATCAATATTTTTTAGTAAATTCCCCAATTCTATAGATAGTTCTTTATTTGAATAATTATTTTTGTTACTTATTACTCTTTCATAATACTCAACTTGATCATTGCATTTCTTTAATTTTTTTGATAAAATACTGTGTTTTTTGATTATATCTGATGTTTCTTTTTTTTCTTCAATTTTTTTTATAGAAATTTTTATTTTTTTAATTTGTTTATCTAATGATAATTTTACTTTCTTTTTCTTTTTTTTTACCATAATATTTTTTAAATATTAATATCTTTTAAAATATATTTATTATTTTATATAATGTTCTTTTAATATATTAAAATTTTTTAAAATATATTCACCATCTTTCATTTGTATAATTATTTCTTGATTGTCTTCAATATCATAAATCGATTCTATAAGACTGTGATTTTTATCATAAATAATAGAGTAACCCTTATCTAATACTAATCTTGGATTTAAAATATCTAACCGTTGTTTCATCTTGGTTATATTTAAATTTATTTCATCTATTTCATTAGTTATAAAATAATTAAAAAAATATTCTAATTTGTTTAATAACTTTTCTTTATTTTTTATAATTTTCTCTGGAGACATTATAATACTTTTTAAATTATATAAATCAAATTTATATTTACTAATTTTTTCTTTTATAATTGTGCACAAATTATAATTAATATAATTATCTATATCATTAATTTGTCTTGTTTTATTATTAGTATGATTAGATATAATATTTGCAGCATCAGTAGGTGTAGTCGCTCTTATATCAGAAACAAAATCTGATAACATATTGTCTGTTTCATGACCTATTGCTGAAATTATACATATATTTGAATTATGAATTGCTTCTATTATTATTTTATTTGAAAATCCAAATAAATCTTCATATGAACCACCTCCTCTGGTTAAAACAATTATATCTATTTTATCATTATTATATTTAAAATCTTCAAAAAATAAAATAGCATCTGCTACACTAGAAGGACATTTTTTTCCTTGTGAATAACAACCCTTTACAAATACATTACCTTTATAACCATTCGTAATAAGAGTTTTTTTAAAATCATGTAATGCCGCACCATCAACAGATGTTATTAAACCAATATTATTTATATTATCAGGAAGTGTTTTTTTATTTTTTTTATCAAAATATCCTTTTGCCATATAATATTTTTTTAAATTCTCTTCTTCTTCCTTTAATTCACCCATACCAAATAATTGTATTTTATTTGCATATAAATTAATATAACTATTCTTTTTATTTAATCTTAATAATCCATTTACAACAATTTTACAACCATCATAAAGTATAATATTCGATTTTTCAGTAAAATTAAAAAAAACAACATTAATAGATGACTCTCTGTCCTTTAATGTTAAATATAAATTTTGTTTTTTATAAATTTTAAAATTTGAAATTTCACCCTGGATATTTATATTAAAATTAAAATTATTATTTATTATATCTTTAACATTCTCTACAATATTAGAAACAGAATAAATATTATTCATTTTTAAATTACTATTATAACAAATCTTTATTTTAAATATATTATTTTATAATTCATATATTATTTATTATAAAATACTTATTAATTTTTCTTATTTTAAATTATTTTTAATTTTAAATTATTTTTTAATTTTAAATATTTATTTTTATATTTTAAATATTTATTATAATTTTTGTCAATAAATCCACCGAAATGATAAGTGACTGGTTCAACATTTTTATTTAATTTATCATTGTCTTCTTCATCTTTTTTTTTAATACGATATTGATAATAGACAGTATTTTCATTCCATTTAGAACCCTTATTACCCCAAATTGCAACAAAAGTTCCCTCTTCACTAGCTGTATAATGATATTTATATGGAACAGTGCGTCCTTCCCAATCGTAATCATTTATTTTACCCTCTTCATTTAATTTCAATTGATCAATTAATTTGTCATTATTACTCCAAAATGCATAACCAAATTGAATATCTGTTTTTGGTTTAAAATTTAATATAATTGTATCATCTTTTTCCAAATCAAACCTAACCTCTTTAGTACTTCCTCTGCTGACTTTTAATTCAGTCCATCTTTTTATTATTTTATAAGAAATATCTTCAACAATATTGTTTTTACGGTATGAATAATAATTATTAAATATTAATTTGAGTGTCCCGGGAGTCCTATGCTTCTCTCGTATGTCATCCCATTTAAAATCCTCCTCGTAATAACTTTTTTTATCGAGTGTATCCATATCACCAGTTTTTTTGAACTTTTTATCATCATCCCAACTTCTTATTGTTATTGTTTTATTATTTTCATCTGTAAATGACCATCCATGTTTAATATCTCTTTCTGGATTATATCTCCATATAACTTTTTTATCAGTCATAGGATCTATATTAATATCTATACTAGCAGTGCTATACCCTATCCCGGTAAGACCACCCGGAGGGGCAGTTATGTTTTTATGTTTTATCCATGAAGTAACCTTTACTCCATCCAGTTCCTTATCCTTAATTTGTTTGTTTATTTCTTTAAGTTCTTTTTTTTGCATTATTAATACTTTTTTTTTCATTTCTTTAATTTTTTTTTTGTTAATATCTATCTCTGATACATCTTCTTCATCTGATACATCTTCTTCTTCTTCTTTTGCCTTCTCTTCCGCTTCTAACTTTGCCTTCTCTTCTGCTTTTTTTTCTTCTTTGGCTTTCTCTTTTTCTTTTATTATCTTTTGCATTTCCTTGAAGTCATCCTCTCTTATCTTTGTTTCTTTTGGTTTCTCCTCCTTTTTTTTTTTTTTTCCTTGTGGTGTATACACACGAGGAGAATTTTTTTTTGTTATAATTGCAGGGTTTTTTTTTTGGTATGGACCCACACGAGGAGCATCTTTTTTTTCAAAGGGGTGTCTTGGTTTTGGATCAAAATAATTTTTTACATAAAATATTTTATCATTACTAGTTGGTTTATAATTTTCCTTCAATTTAACCCATTGACCTTGCGTTGTGCCTTCATAATAATAATAATTAGAACTAGAATCTGACTTTTCTTCTAAGTAAAAAGTCTTAGAATTTTCATCTGAACCACATTTCAGTGTCAAATAACCTTCATTTAAAATACACGAAGATCCATTATTAAATAGTGTTGACATATATATATATATATATATAATAATAATTTTATTTTAATTTAAAAATATTTTTTAATATATTTTTATTTTTTATATCAATATCATTAATATTAAATAATATTTTACTGTTTTTATTTATTAAATTCTTTTTTATAAAACTGCGTACATTTTTTTTTTTCATTTTATCATTTAGATCCTTTATAATACTTTTTAAAGAATAAATTATATCATTACTAAAAAATAAATTAGTTTTTAATTTAAAAACCACATTTAAATTATTATTTACAAGATAACTATTTTTTAAATATTGTGTCAAAGAATTAATATTTAATTTATATAGATATAAAACAACATCTATTGGTAAATTATTAGGTATATCTTTTTTAAATTTTTTAGAAATAATTTTATTTTGTTCTGTTTTTATTTTATTATATTTTATTGTTATAAAACATATATCATTTTCATTATGTATTGTAATAATAGATTTAGAATAAATGGTTCTACAACTTATTGTAAATATATTATTTAATTGTTTTAATGATTCCTCATATAAAATTTTGTTATATATTTCATTTGTCTTATTTGATTCATTTAGTTTTATATTTCTGAAAGGATAATCTTTCCATGAAGATCCCCATAATTTATTTTCTAAATATTGACTATTATGTAAAATACTTTTTATATTTATATTCCTATCTACATTTAAAATTGTTTTATATAAATTTAATTGATTTAAATTATAATCATCTGTATAAATTCTTATTATTTTATTAATAAATTCTTTATTATTATTAAATGTATACCAAAAAAGAGGATTACATATTCCAATTGATATATATAATTTATTATAACTTTTATTAGTTAAAATATAAATTTTAATATTTTTATGACAACCTAATATAATATATTTTTTTTGTAATTTTATATTATTTAATATTTGACAATATTCTTCAATATTATAATAATTATTTTTATTATACTCTAAACTATCATGCCAAATTATATCTTTTAATGTTTTTTTTTTTTTTAATAGTGATAAACTAAATTTTTTTTTTCCCATTTACTACTATCACACTTATAATAACTAAATAATATTATTTTTTAAAAAATAATATTATTTACTATACTATCTAATTTTATTTTAAAATAATTTTTTTATCTCATTTAAATATTTTTCATCAATATTTTCATCACCATGTTCACCTCTTATTGCTATGTGTTTTATATTTTTATTAATTTTATTTAATTCTAAAGAATGACTATATGGTATTATTTCATCTTCTTTACTATGTGATATTAATATTTTAGGAATTAATTTTTTTTTTTAATTTTATAATATCTTTTAAATTTTTCTTTGAATTTAAAGTATCATATAATAATTTTGAAAATAATATATGCATTGCTGGATATCTTTTTTTTGCCATATCTGTAACACTTGTAAATGTAGATTCTAATAAAATACCTTCTGGAATTGCTTTTTTTTGTTCTATTAAAGTTATTAATGTCTTACAAGCAATACCACCTCCTAATGAATTTCCATAAAATACAGTATTAGAATTAGTACCAATATTTTTTAAGAAATAATCCCAAACTAATAAAGTATCTTCAATACATCCCCTTGGTGATGGAATACCATCAGATAACCCATAACCTCTATAATCAAATAATAAAACATTTCCTATATTTAATAATCTTTTAATATATTTGTAATAATGTAATACATCATACTTATTACCATGTAAATAAAATATCCATTTTTTATTTTTTGGTATTTTAAAAATATTTATATTTATTATATTACCATTTTTATTATTTATCATTAAATCATCAAAAATCATTTTTGGATGTTTTTTTCTTATTTTTTCTAAAAGATGTTTTTGTAAATTTATTCTTAATAATTTATCTCTTTTAATAGGTTCAAACATATTAATTAATTTAATATACTGCAATGATGCAATCATAATTAATAAAAATAATATTATATTATATATAATTACAATATCCATATATATATATATATATATATATTATATTATTTTTTTGCACCTTTTGAAGTTAAATTAGTTAAAAGAAAATTGCCTTTTTTACACATATTAATTCTAATTTTATTAACTTTTTCTTTATTAAATGGTGGATATTCTACATCTAAAAAATAAACTTTAACATTTATTTCTTTATGTGATACAATCGATAATGCTCCTTCCATTATATTTGATGATGGATAAATATATTTATCATATTTTATTACAACAGGTAATATAGGAACTCCTACATTAAATGCGCCACTTCTAAATTTAGCAAGACTATATCTAGATACCATTGTTCCTTCAGGAAAAATAATTAATCTATCATTTTTTTTAAAATATTTTTTTATTTTTTTTACAGTATTAGATTTTTTTGATCTATCTACATAAATTGATCCAAGTTTTTCTACTGTATTTGCAAATAGTGTGTGATCTTTAATAAATGAAGCAGCAATACCACCACATCTAAATAGATTAGATAATACAAGTGCATCCAAATATGAATGATGATTTGCAATAATTATAAATTTTTTATTTTTTTGTTTTATTTCATTTAATTTATCTTTATTATAATTTAATTTTAAATTAAAAGAATTGAATAATCTTTCTTGAGCAATAAACACTTCTTCAATATCATTTGCTTGTGAATATATATATAAATTTCTTAATATTTCCGGTAATCTTAGGAATGATAATAGAGTACTATCTTTTTTTGTAAAAAATTTGTTTGATACACCTATCAAATTATAATATAAATTTTTATATTTTTTATCTTTATTTTTCATTATTTCACAAGTTCCTAATGTTATTGTTTTTTCAATTTTTTTATCACAATAAGGGCATTTTTTATCCACTAATTTATTATAACATTTGCTATGAATAATATGTTGACATGGCAATAATGCACAAGTATTATATTCGCTTAATGCCCAATCACAACATTTACAGTATGTACTCGTAATCATATATTATTATATAATATTAAAAAATAAATTATTTTCTAAATTTATAATATATCTATGAAATTTTATACATATATATTTATAATTATAATTATAATTTATATAACATTTGTAATATTATGTGTAAAAAATTATCCTAATAAAATGGAAAGAGATAAAATTACAAAATACGATTTCCCTACGGTATGTCATCTTTTAAAATATATGGCAAATAAACATCCATCTATAGATGCATTAAAATATAAAAAAAAAGATAAAAGACACACTGTGAATTATTATACATATTATAATAATTGTAAAAAAGTAGCAAAGGCACTTATTAAATTAGGTATTAATAAAAAATCCTCTATTGCAATTATTGGATATAACTCACCAGAATGGTTTTATAGTCATATAGGTACAATGATGACCGGTGCAAAAAGTGTTGGTCTTTATCCAACAAATACAAGTGATGTTTGTTGTTATATTTGTGATAATTGTGATGTAGATATTATTATTGCAGAAGACCAGAAACAAGCAATTAAATTTAAAAAATATTATGATAATAACAAAATTAAAGGGATTATTTTATATGATGATATTATATTCCAAGAAAAAAATGTTAAAATATATAAATGGGATGATTTTATAAATTTAGATAATAATATAAATAATTTTAAATTAATATGTAATAGAAATTCTATTGCTACCTTAATTTATACATCTGGTACAACTGGTAATCCTAAAGGTGTAGTTGTTAAACATAATAATATAATATCCATGCTTGAAAGTATGTACATTGTATTTAATGAGTGTAGAGATATAGGTGGTATTTATATAGAAAAAGGTAATGAAAAAATATTTAGTTACTTACCTTTAAATCATGTTGCTGGTCAACTTCTGGATATATATTTGCCAATATCTATAGCAGCATGTGTGTTTATTTTTAATATGAAGAATGATAAAGAAAATTTTAAAAAAGAGATTATTAATTATAAACCTACTTTTTTTCTAGGTGTACCTAGAATATGGGAAAAGTTCATGGAAGGAATTAAATTAAAATTAAAAAATTTATCCAATACTGAAAATAATTTATATCAATTGTCTTCTTATTTACCTTTTATACAAAATAAAATTATTTATGGAATGGGTCTTGAAAACTGTAAATTATGTTTTTCTGGAGCAGCACCACTTAGTGAGCATGTTAAATCTTTTTTTAATAATAATGGATTAAAAATATATGAGATATATGGTCTTAGTGAAACAACGGGTCCAGTAACTATATCATTCCCCAATAATTTTAAAAAAAATAGTGTTGGGCAACCTATTCCTGGTATAGAAATTAAAATTCTAAATAAAAACAATGGAAAAGGTGAAATTTTAGTTAAAGGTGATACTATATGTGATAAATATTACCCTAATAATAATATTAAAATTATAAATACAGAATGGTTTGCAACTGGTGATATTGGTTATCTTGATAAAAATAATTTTTTACATATTGTTGGAAGGAAAAAAGAAATTATTATTACTTCAGGTGGTGAGAATGTAGCACCTATTCCTATTGAAAATATGATTAAAATTAAAATACCTATTATTGAACATATTATTGTTATTGGTGATGAAAGAAAATATTTAACTTGCCTAATTACATTAAAAACTATCGAAAATAGTAATTTATTAGATAAATCAGTTATTCAAATATTTAAAAAAAAAGGCAGTACTTCTAATTCTATTATTGATGCTAGTAAAGATCAAAAAATAATTAATTATTTAAAAATAGAAATTGATAAAGTTAATAATGAAGCAACATCAAGGGTTAATAAAATTAAAAAATTTAAAATATTACCTATTCAACTTACTATTGATTCTGGACATATTACACCAACATTTAAAATAAAAAGAAAAAAAATAAATCAAGATTTTAAAGATATTATTAATGAAATGTATTAAATACACTAAAAATAAATATTATTTAATAACATTTATTTTTTATCAATTTCAAATAATAATGAATCTTTATTATAATTCAATACCTTAATTATTTTATTTTCATCAAAATATTTCTTATTATTTTTTAATTTTTTCAACATATTATCATTATTACCCAATGTATAATATTTGAAATCACTTCCTTCAATTTTATTTTCTTTCAATAACAACTTATCTATAAAATTAATATCTTTTGTATTTTTATAAATAAATTTGTTATTTGATATATTTTTTATATACTTATCTTTATCTTTATCTTTATCTTTATCTTTATCATTATTATTATTATTATTCTCTTTTAATAATTTTATTTCTTTTTTTAATTTATTTATTTTTTTTATATATTTTAAATATTTATATTTATAATTTACTTCTGCCATATATATTTAAATAATATTTTTATATTAATTTTAAGTTTATAATTAGTTTATAATTATTTTGTACAATTTTTTAAATAAGTAATAATACCAATAAAAATTTATAAATAATAATGAATAAACTGAAAAATAATATATATAATTACAAAAATATGATCTACAACTACAAAAAGTAATAAAATCATGATTATCTTGATTTAATATTAATATACTTAATTTATATATTCTAAAATATGAGAAAGATAAAAAAAATAAAAACTTACTTATTGTATTTTTTACACCTAATATATTTATTGTTAAAAATATTGTAGATACTTCTGTCATTACAAATATATTTATAAAATCTTGAAATTTATTAAAATTTATATAACTAAGATTTTTTGTATTACTAAATATTGTTGTTAAAAGTAATATAGTACTTGAATGATGTAGAATATAATCATATTTGATTTTAGTAAAATATATATATATCATATCTAGTATCATATATGTTACAAATAATTCACTATGATATGTATAGAAAGATAAAGACAATTCTGTAAATAATACTTTATATATTAAATATCCATAATAAATTATTAACATTATATTTCTTAATTTATCTAAGAAGATCATTTATATAATAACATTTTTTTTTTTTAACTATTTTATATATTATATTATAATATATAAAATAGTTAAAAAAACATATTACTATAATACCGAGACAGGAAAAATACAATGGGAAAGACCGTAATATCCTCGTATTAATAAAATAAAATAAAAAATTTATATAATATAATAATATAAATAATGAAAAATTACACAATTTTTTTAATAATATTTACAATTATTATTATTGGTGTCATTTATCAATATAATAATAATAATTATAATTATAATAATTATAATTTAATTAATATTGAACATAAAATAGATAAAAATTATCCAAAAGCAATCATTAATACAAAATATGGTGATATTATTTGTGGATTTTTTCCAGATATTGCACCAATTACATCAAACCATATTATAAATTTAATAAAAAAAGGATATTATAATAATACTCAATTTGGAAGAATAGAACCTGGATTTGTAATTCAAACTGATATATGTAAAGATAAAATTAAATGCTTAAAAAATATTAAAGGTGAATTTTCTAATGTAAAACATCAAAGAGGTATATTATCAATGGGAAGATTAGATCATGATATAAATTCAAATACATCATCTTTCTCTATTTTATGTGGACCTGCACCACATCTGGATGGACAATATACTATTTTTGGTAAAGTATTAAAAGGGAATGATGTAATAAAAACTATTGAAAATAATAAAGTACCAGTTGTTATCAATAAAATTACTCTTAATAAAAATTAAATTAATTTATTTATACTAATTAAGGTTTAAAAATAAAAATTTTATTAATATATAAAATAATTATATATTAATAAAATGCCTGAATTAATAGAAGTATTAGTTACCGGTCAATATCTCAATTTAAAGATATCTAATAAAATTATTACAAAAATTAATATATTAGGTGGAAGATATAAAAGACACAAAAATAGTTTAAAAGGATTTAATTTACTAAAAAGTTTATTACCTTTAAAAGTTATAAGTGTGAATACAAAAGGTAAATTTTTATGGTTTGAATTAATTAATAATAAAAAAAAAAAAATTTTTTTAATGAATACTTTTGGTATGTCTGGTAAATGGAATTTAAAAAAAGAAAAACATTCTAATATAGAAATACTTTTTAAAAATAAAAGTAAAATATATTTTACTGATGTTAGAAATTTTGGTACTATTAAATTTTCTTATAAAGAAGAACTAGATAAAAAATTAAATTGTCTTGGACCTGATTTATTACAAGAAAAAATAAATAGTAATATTATAAAAAAAAGATTTTTTAATTTAATAAAAAAATTTCCCAAAAAAAAAAATAAAGAAATAGTTAAAGTATTAATGGACCAAACTAATATAAATGGTATTGGTAGTGGCATTGGTAATTATTTAGCTCCTGAAATTTTATATAGAGCAAAAATTTCACCTCATACCAGAATAATAGATATATATAATGACAATAAACGTATAAAAAAATTAACAAAATATATTAAATATGTTTTAAAATTAGCATATATAAAAAATGAAATAGGATATATGATAAATCTCATTGATTTTTCTTCAAAACATCAAAAACTTATTAAGAATGGTAAATTACCAAATTACTATCCAAAAGTAAAATTAATAGAAGATGAATTTAATTTCTTAGTATATGGTCAAAATAAAGATCCACATGGAAATATTATTAAAAAAGATAAAATAATTAAGGGTCGAACCACATATTGGGTACCTGATGTACAAATATAATATAAAAATATTTAGATATCTATATATTATTTCTTTATACAAATTGTGGTTTATCATTTTTTTTTTTCTTTGATCTATAAATAGGTATAAAATATGATTCTTCATCACTCTCTGATTCAATTTCTGTATTATTTAATTCTGTATTATTCAATTCTCCATCATCTATATTTATATTTGAATTTTTAAGTTTATTATTAGTTAATTCTTCATCTAATATTATATTATCATCTTTCATATTATTATGTATATCTATGTTATTTAAAATATCAAAGTTCTTCATAAGATTACCCAATGGCCCTTTATTTATTAAATTATCATAAATATTATTAGTAGGTAATTGTATATCTGGGTTATTATTGTACTCATTTATATTATTTATTTTATTTATTTTATTTATTTTATTTTTGTCATTTTTATTTATAAATGATAATAACTCTGTAGGTGATAAATGAGAAACTAAATTATTTTCTTTTTCGTCTTGTTTTTCTATATTATTTTTTAAATTATTTGTTAAATCAAAAGTATACATACATATTATTAAATCTAAAAGTGCAACATAATATACATAAATACCATAATTATTGTCATTCACTAATAAATTAGATGATAATATCATTTTTAAAATAACATATACTACCGTACCAACAGATATTATTCTTAAAAATCTATCATAATTGTTTTTATCATTAAATAATTTAGATTTAAATAATGCAAAATATAACATTTATTATTAATATTATAGTATATTAATAAATTCTATAATAAACTAACTCATGATTAAATATAAAAAATTATTATTTTATATATTTTATAAAATAACTTAAAAACAAAAAAATTTAACTTAAGTAAGCCTTTAAATAATGATACAATATTTTAAATATTTTTTATATAAATTAATTTTAATTATTTCTATATTACAAATATTTATCTTAAATATAACGTCTGTAAATATAAATGGTCAAGAATGCGAACCTGTATTATATAATATAAATAATATACCTATTACTGTATATATATGTTCTAATAATAATTCTACAAATGTGAATGAAATAATTAAAGATTCAATTCAAGAAACAATAGATGATACATTTTTAAATAAAAACATAACAACTACTAAAATAGATACAACAACCAAACCTATAACAACAACCAAACCTATAACAACAACAAAACCTATAACAACAACAAAACCTATAACAACAACCAAACCTATAACAACAAACAAACCTATAACAACAACAACAAAACCTATAACAACTACAAAACCTATAACAACAACAACAAAACCTATAACAACTACAAAACCTATAACAACAACAACAAA
>MDTB01105096.1_pt1 | contig 16909 bp, 6 predicted proteins | sample 811161 | NCBI WGS metagenome assembly MDTB01 (sample SAMN05326650, study PRJNA326480) | marine metagenome | isolation source: seawater | place: Mediterranean Sea | collected 2009
AAGATACGATGTTGGCACTGTGGTTTACCACTTTGGTAATGCGTATGTTTGTAATACTTGGCACGTTGCTTCAAATGATAACTTCCCAGGTGATAACGGTAGTGGGTATTTTTATTGGGACTTACTAGTACAAGCAGGTCAAGCATCTGGACTATCAACTGTAGGCGATTTGCTTACCTACAACTTAACTAGAACAAATGTTGGTGATGGAAGTACTATAGGCCCTGCAGGCGTACCGATTGGTAGTGGCAATAACTTGTTAACTATTGATGATCAAGATAACGTTTTTTGGAGAGATTATCTTCGCACAGCAGGAGAAATTTTTGTAGGCACGCACGGTATGGATGCTACTGGTTACGGACTATCACCTGACAAACCATTTAGGACCGTTAGACATGCAGCTGAATATGTTGAAGAAACTTTTCCAGCACTAACGCCAATTAAAATTAAAGTTAACACAGGACGATATACAGAAATAGGACCAATAAGTGTTCCAGCAGGCGCTGTTGTTATGGGGGACGAACTACGTTCAACTACAATAGTTTGTAACGCAAGGCTAGATGAATATCAAAACGAAACAGAACAATTTTCAGGCATGTGGGATTATATAGGAAGTGTATTGCTTAGTCTTTACTCTAACATTGATGTTCCTGCATTGCCGGGAAATAATGTTGTATTAACTAAGACTCCGAGTATATTAGGATTATCTGAAACTAACTTAACATCAACTTTATTTGAAGTAATAAAACAAAAAGTAGAGTTTAATGCAGAAAGCGGCGCTGTAGACCCTGCAATTACAGGTACAAATATTTTAACAGCAGATGCACAAAGACGTCGAACAGCAGCTAAATTAGATAGTGTAGCAGAATATTTGTCTCAGCAAGTAGAAGCCTGGGTTAGACAAACTTACCCAACAAAAGTTTTTAGAACAAATAGAATTGCAGAAGACTTTATGCACTTTTTTAAAGCCGTAAGCTATGATTTAAGATACGAAGGTACTTATAAATCTGTACTATCTGGAGAAAGATATGCTAACGCAATAACAGGTAGTAATCTAAGTGATTTATTTAGACATAGAGACACAACAGGTTTACGAAACTGTACAGTTGAAGGCTTAGATGGTGCTCTTAATCCTCCAGGCGTATATGATTTATATCAAAGACCAACTTCAGGCGCTTATACAGCACTTGACCCGGGTTGGGGACCGGCTGACGAGAGAACATGGATTAAACGCAGGTCACCATATATACAAGGCGTTACTACAATTGGCACAGCATGTGTAGGTATGCGAGTCAACGGATTACTGCACAACGGCGGCAACAAGTCTATGACAGCAAATGATTATACCCAAGTGTTAAGTGACGGTATTGGAGCGTGGATATCAGACAACGGTAGAGCAGAACTTGTATCAGTGTTTACATATTATAATCAGGTTGGGTACCTAGCAGAACGAGGCGGAGTAATTCGTGCAACCAACGGCAATAACTCATACGGAAAATATGGGTCAATTGCTGACGGAATTGATCCAAACGAGGTTCCGGTTACAGCATCGGTGTTTAACAGAGACAATGAAGCCACAGTATCTAGTGTTTATGCTGGTGCGTTTGGTGATGAAATTTTTGTATATGAATACGAAAATGCAGGTGAAAATTATACTTCGGCAACGAGCGCAATTACTGGTGCAGGTGCAAACGCTGCTGTGCTACACGAAGATATTAGACACGGATCATTATTCCAGTCAAGAATTGTTAATCCATCAGACAGTGGAGCAATAGGCGGAGTTGGATATACAAACATTCAAAATCAAGCAACACAAGGCGATACAACTTCTATTACTTTAAATCCAAACGAAACAGCAACAGCGGCTGAGATAGTTGGTCAAGCATTATATATTATTTCAGGAACTGGTACAGGACAGTATGGGTACATACAGGCCTATAATGAACTTAACAGTACAGCGACCATCTACAAAGAAAGTACAGGAACTCCGGGATGGGATCATGTGGTGCCAGGTACACCAATTGCTTCACTATTAGAATCAAACACTAGATATCAGATTGAACCTAGAATTGTAGCAAGTGAACCAGCATATTCAGCTGCTAATTATAATATTGCAAGTGGTAGAGATATTATAGATATTACATTTAGTAATACTACATTTGTATTCACAGACATTGAAGGTACTCCGGGTACAGGAGATGTTATTACGCAGGACGGATTAGCAGCAACCAATGCAAGATTTAACATTACAAAAAATGGTCTTGTGTATGAAGTTACTATAGCAGATGGTGGATTAGGTTATGCTATAGGCGATACCATTGTTATTTTAGGTGGCGCACTAGGAGGCACTGACGGTGTTAATGATTGTACTATAAAAGTTAACAGTGTATCAGACGACAGTTCAAACTCAATTACAAGTGTAGTTGTTACAGGTACAGGGCGTAGTGGTAAATTTGTAGCTATTGCAAAACCAAACTTTGTATTAGAAAGTGACACTGGACAAGGGTGGAACGAAGTTTTATTGCCAAATGCAACCGCAATTGATTGGATTAAAGTACAAGCTGGTAATAATAGATTTGTTGCTATTGCTAAGGGCACAGACGAAGCTGCATATAGCTTAGATGGAGTAACATGGACAAGTGTAACTTTACCATTTGTAGAAGATTGGGTTGATATAGAATTTGGTGAAGGTAAATTCGTTGCTATTGCATCTAATTCAACAACAGTAATACAATCTACAGACGGTATAACATGGACCAATAGTAGCATGCCAAATGATGCGGTAGGCGATAGTGCTTCAGCAGAATGGCAAGCTCTTACATACGGTAAGGGTAAATTTGTTGCTGTAGCAGGCAACGACGGAGTTGTTGGACACAGCACCGATGGCACAACATGGACATTTGATACTGGATTTCCAACAACGACTAACCTACAAGTAGCAGGGTTAGCATATGGTAATAACAGATATCTTGCATTGTTACAAACAGGCGAAACTTATTATAGTTTCGATGGATCAACTTGGACACAAGGCACAGATGTACCATCACAGGATGGTTCAACTATAATGAAATGGAATGATATGAAGTTTGCAGAAGGTGTATTTTTTGCTATATGTGATGCAGACAATCAATTAGTTGGCGGCGACCTAAACGGAAATGACACAAATTTTGCGGCAACAACTGAAGATGGCATATTGTGGAAAGGTAGAACTTTAGCAGCTACTAAGCCGTACTTTGGCGTAGGGTTTGGTGTAGTTAATAATGTAGGTAGTTGGATCGTAGGCACAAAAAATGTAGCTATTGGCGGATTTGCAAAAGTTGAAACAGGAGCCAGAGTTAAAGTAAGAACAAAATTAGGTAGTGGAGGTCTAATACAGACTATTAAAATAATTGATCCAGGTAGTGGTTATTCTCAAGCAAGTCCACCAGTATTTACAATTACAGATAATAGGTATACTGTTGCTGTTGGTTGGGAAAATAGAGTAGGCAACGGAGTGCTTGCACAGCCAAGTTGGATTAATAGAGGTATTGGATATAGATCCAGCACAACTCAAGTCACTATAACTGGTGACGGATATGCCGACTTTATACCAGAAACAAATATCATTAAACTAGCAGGACTACCTAGAGTACCAACTATTGGTAGTCAGTTGCTGTTTCCTAATATTGAAGATGACATTACAGAAGATCCAGACGATCTTAAGAGTTTTAGGGTAGCTATTGCTACAGACTTAGGCGATGATGGAACTGGTAACGGCACAAAACTTGTACAGTTCCAAATTAGTCCAAGAATGCGTACAGAATACGACCTTGTTCATGGCACTTCTGTAACTATTAACGAAAACTTTAGTCAGTGCAGAATTACAGGACATGATTTCTTAGACATTGGTACAGGAAACTTTTTACAAACAAATTATCCAGACATTTATGCAGGCGGCAACTACTTTGTAAGTGCTCCTGAAAACGAAGTATACGAAACTGATGGCGGACGTATATTCTATGTAAGTACAGACCAAGATGGTAACTTTAGAGCTGGTGAATTATTTAGTGTGCAACAGGCAACAGGTGTTGTTACTATTAGTGCTGAGTTCTTTGACTTAGATGGTCTTTCAGAGCTGTCTTTAGGTGGTGTGAGATTAGGCGGTTCAGGTGCTGTTGTTAGAGAATTTAGTACCGACCCAACATTTAGTGAAGATTCTAATAATGTCGTTCCTACACAACGAGCTATTGCAACATTCCTTGCAGATAGATTAAGTGTTGGTGGTTCTGATCTAGAACTTAACGCTTTCCAAGCAGGACAAATTTTTGTTGGCGGAGAGACAAATCAAATAGACAACATACAAAACAAGATAATAAATTTTGCTGTACCAGTAGATATATCAGGAGCAGATGCTCTTGGAAATCCAGTAGGCATTGGCGGTTCGTATGTAGGTCAAATGTTATTACTTCGAAACTTTGACGATAGTATGAAGTAATTTTAAAGGAAGAATAAAAATGTATAAATACAATAACGGAGCATTAGAAAATGGCAGAATTTAAACTAGGTAGAATCAGATTTGTGTGGAAAGACGCATGGTCATCTGCCACTACATATTATAAAGACGATGTTGTAAGATTTGGCGGTAAAGTATATATTTGTGTTATTGGACACACTAGCGCCTCAGACTTCTTTACTGACTTTGAAATAACACCACCTAAATGGAACTTGGTAAGTGACGGGCAAACTTGGAAAAGTGCATGGACTACATCAACGGGTTATGTGTATGGTGATATTGTACAATACGGTGCAAGATTATACATTTGTAAAATAGTTCATACATCACAAGCAACAGTATCAGCTGGCCTAGAAGCTGACATTGCAAACTGGGATGTATATGCAGAAGGCCTAGACTGGAAAGGCGAGTGGACTGTAAGTACAAAATACCTTATAAACGATTTAGTAAAATATGGTGGACAAACATATGTATGTAAAGTATATCACACATCTGCTGCAACAGCCAACGACGGTTTAGAACTTAATCAAGCAAACTGGGATGTCTTTAATGCTGGCATCGAATACAAAAGTTCTTGGGCATATGGCACAAGATATAAAGTAAATGACGTTGTACAGTACGGCGCAGCACTTTGGATCTGTACAACTGAACATGCATCTTCCTCATTGTTTAGTACAGATAACGCAAACTGGGAACAGTTTGTAAGAGGCTTCCAATTTGAATCAGATTGGGAAGCATTAAGAAATTATCAAAAGGGTGATATTGTACGCTACGGTGGTAATCAATATATTGCTCTAACTAACCACGCAGAAAAGAATCCGGTAGTTGAAACTACTGACTGGCAATTATTTTCACAGGGTTTAAGATTTTTAGGAGACTGGCAAGATGACAGTACTCTACAAGATTACAAAGTTGGTGAAGTTGTAAGATACGGTGGTTACACATATCTTTGTATACAAGATCATCAAGATCAAACACCAACTAACACAACTTATTGGCAAAGACTTAACACAGGTTTACGTTGGAGAGGTGAGTGGGTTGATGATGTAGAATATTTACAAGGCGATGTTGCACGTTATGGTGACAACTCATATGTATGTGTTCTTGGTCACTTCTCAGAAGGCGACGACTTTTCAACAGTGCAACCAGCTGGAGGACAAGGCGGCGGCGCAGAAAATTCGCGTCCAGATTTAGATACAGCAGGTACGTATTGGCAAGTAATTGCTATTGGTAATGAAGCAAGTGTACTTACTACCAAAGGAGATTTAGTATATTATGCTGCTGGCGGCCCAGCAAGATTACCTATTGGTGCTGAAGGACAGTTTTTACAAGTTGGTGAAAATAATACTCCAGAATGGGCATACTCCGGTGTAGCAGATGATGTTTATTATGTTGCTACGCATGGTAAAGATGAACCATCGCCTGTTGCAGGTAGAACACTTGACAGACCGTGGAAATCAATACGCTATGCATGTGAACAAGTTGAAAACGGAGCTAAAAACCCTAATGCAAGAAAGTTATTAGAACTGAATAGATATTTTATCCAACGTGAGATTGTTGAATGGACCGACGCACAAATTACAGGCAACATTGCACCATTTACAACTGGCTTTGATTACGATAGTGCTAAATGCGAAAGAGACATGGGTTACATTGTTGACGCTCTTATACATGATATCACGCACGGCGGAAATGTAAAATCAAGAGAAGCAGCGTTATCATATGTAAATGATACAGTTGGATCACCATATCTAACACAGAAAGCAGAAACAAAAGCAAGTATTAATTATGGACTTACTGTTATAGCTGCAGTATTAAATCAAACAGCGCCTGCCGTTAATTATCAAGTAAATAATGGTGATAATTCAACAGCCGTTGTTTCACAAATATTTGATGCAAACATTACAGCAGAGTCTGTATATGGTGACATTACTGGCTACGTTAAGATTATAACTGATGCTATTACAGCAGGCGTTGCAACAGGTATTCCAAATAGATTAATTAGAAACACACTTATTAAAGTTGCAACAGGCAAGTACTACGAAGTGCTACCTATACAAGTTCCAGCAGAATGTTGTGTTATAGGCGACGAACTACGTTCAACAAACGTACAGCCTAGAAAATCTAACAATGCAACACTTACAGATGTGGGTGACTACTTGTATAGTAACACAGCAATAGAAAGATTAGAATCAATCATAGGTGATATTGTTGAAGGTGTTTCTGTGACAGCAACAACAGGAAATACACAATCACAAAGTGCTGTATATCCATTAGCAAACAATGAAACAGGATATGTGAGGAGTGCAGTTGAACAACTGGCAAGACTTTACAGACGTAGAACTGATTGGGCATTGGGCCGTAAAGAAGAGGCAATTGCCACATTTACCCTTGCAGACGAAATGTCTGATCCTAATGCAGGATATGCTAGAAACCTATTAATTGCTAATAGAGATTTTCTTAGAGCAGAACTTGTTGGGTACATTACGGAAAACTATCCAGATTTAAAATACAGTAGAACAGCATGTAAAAAAGATGTTGGCTATCTAGTTGATGCTGTAGCATATGATTTAACATATGGCGGCAATTGGCAAACAGTAAATGCAGGCGAAGCATATTATGTTGGTGCAACTTCGAATTTACCAGCGGCTCAGAAAGCAGCTACGTTAGCAGCTTATGGATACCTAAAAGGTATTATGCAAACTGTAGGTAGAAATATTACAGTGACACCTGGTACACAAACTAGTGAATCTCAAGTAGCTGGTACAGCAGGAGATGCTGCTAGTGCAACAACTATTGGTAACTTGTTAGACGATTTTATAAACATTGTTGACAATGGTAGCGGTAGCGAAACAATTACATATCCTAGTATTACTGGTGCAGCAGCAGGCTTACAAACTGACCACTCACTACTAGGAACAGCATCTGCAACAATAAAAACAAATACAACAAACTGGATCACAGCAAACTTTCCTAACTTAACGTATGATAGTGCAAAGTGTGAAAGAGATATTGGATACTTGTTAGATGCAGCGAGATACGATTGGTGTTTAGGTACAACATTTGCGTCAACTGTAGCAGCTTACAGTTATTTAAGAAAGCCAAGTGCAAAAGTAACCGGCGACCAAAAAACAGCCACACTAGCAAGTTATGAATATGCTAGAAACGCAGCGAGAGCTGAAGTTTCAGAAGCAATAAGTTTAGCACAAATTAACAATACATTTGTAACAACAAATGATATTATATTAGGCGGAAGCAACGAAGGTACAAATCGTGCATCTGATCAACAAGATGTTTATGCAGGTATACAGCAACTAGAACTAAACAAAGAATTTATAGCAAAAGAAGCTGTTGCATATGTAAACGATTATTATGCAGATACAGTTACGCTAACAGTATCATCAAGCGGTAAATTAGTTGTTACCAGCACAGCATGGTTAAGACAGAATAGACCAATTAAATTTACAGGAACAGCAATTGGCGGCCTTACACTAAATCAAACTTACTATGTAAAAAATATTATAAATTCAACTTCATTTACTATTAGTTCGACAATTGGTGGCGCTGAAGTAACTTTAACTGATGATACAGGTGTAATGGGTGTTGAAAAAGACTACGAATATAGCGTAACATTGTGTGAAAGAGATATTAAATCGATTATTGATGCAATGAAGTGGGACCTTAAATTTGCACCAAGCTACAGAAGAACATATACTGGCGGTATTAGTTTAACTGTGCCGGCAACATACAAAACAAGATATGCTTCAAGATATTATGTTAACAGTGTGTTAGGCTCACAGGAAGAAGATTTCTATTACTTACGTAATGGTACTGGACTAAGACTTCAAACAATGGAAGGTCTTAATGGTGACATGACTGCAGAATCATCTGCAGGTACAAGCAGGATGACAGCAGGTGCATATGCATCACTAGATCCGGGCTGGGGTCCAGACGATCAGCGTGTATGGATTACAGCACGTTCGCCATACGTACAAAACTTAACTACGTTTGGTAATGCTGCAACTGGCCAGAGAATTGATGGTAACTTGCATAATGGCGGTAATGACTCAATTGTTAGTAACGACTTTACCCAGGTCATAAGTGATGGTATTGGCGCTCACATTCTTAATAATGGTAGAGCAGAACTTGTGTCAGTGTTTACATACTACGCACACATTGGTTATCTAGCAGAAACAGGTGGACGTATACGTGCAACTAATGGTAACAACTCTTATGGTGATTTTGGTTCAGTTGCTGAAGGCGTTGATCCAGATGAAACACCAACAACAGGTATTGTAGACAACAAGACACAATATAATGCTACAATAGCATCAGCAGTAACCGATCAAGATAAAATACTATCAGCAGAATTTACACACGCAGGTAATGACTATACTGAAGCTACATTCAATACATTTGGACCAGGTAGCGGCGAAGTTGTAATAGGTGACGAGTTTAGAGATCAAGCACTTATACAAGCTCGTGTTATTGACGATCAAACAGACGGTGATGCAGGTGGTAGTGGTTACCTAACAGCAAGTAACACAGCACAAGCAGGCGATGCAACAAGTGTAACATTATCAGCTACAGACGGTAACTTAAACAGTTCATACCCAGGTATGAAAGTATTAATTGTTGGTGGTGCTGGAGCAGGATTATATGCATTGATTAATACATATGATGCTGGTACCAAAGTAGCTACAGTTATTAAGGAATCAGACGGTACAGCAGGTTGGGATCATTTTGTTCCTGGTACACCTTTTGTTGCACCAAATGCTTCTTCAACATATGAAATTGAACCAGCAGTATCGTTTACAGCACCTGCAAAATCTACATCAGATGCAACAATTACATCAAATGTTTACGAGGACTTTGGGTTCTTTGAAACATCACAGCAAGTAAATAACAAAGTTGCAGATACCTATACAGGTACTGGTAGCAACGCAACATTTAATATTGATAGAGTTGGCTCAAAATATTATGTTGCACTAAACAGTGCAGGTAGCGGTTACACAAGATTAGAAACTATTACCATAGCAGGTACAAGTATAGGCGGAACAAGTCCTGCAAACGATTTGGTTATTACACTTACATCTATTGGAACAAGTGGTGAAGTTATTGACTTTGACTTTACTGGTGTTGGCTTAAAAGGCCCATTTGTTGCACTAAGTGACGACACATCAGCAGCAACGAGCTATAATGTATCAACATGGAGCAATGTAACACTTCCACAGCAATGTGACAGATTTACAACAGGGTTATTAAATGACGGAAGTTCTCAGTATAAATCAAGTGCGTTTATTGCTGTAGCAACCGGAAGTAGTAATGCTGTACTAAGTGAAGATTTATCAACATTCAGTACTTCTGCATTACCAGGAGGGTTAGATACTTCAACTGGAGTTGACGTACAATACGGATATTTAGGTGCAGGATCAAACAGATTTGTTGTAATTGGACAAAATGATACTGATATTGCTTACTCTGATAACGCAGGTTCAAGTTGGACCTTAGCAAGTGCCGCTCTACCCAACACAGGGTTTACCAGTATAACTAGAGGTATGGGACTGTTTGTTGCTGTAAGAACAGGCTCAAACCAAGCAGCTTATTCAGCAGATGGTATTAGTTGGACAGCAACTACGTTGCCTGCAAATACTAACTGGAGCAAAGTTGTTTGGGGTAACGGAAGATTTATTGCAATTACAAGTGCAAGTGTAAATGCCGCTTATAGTTTAGATGGTGTAACATGGTATGCTACAACAATAGGAACTGAAAGTGCAGCATTGCCAACAGACATTTGTTACGGGCAAGGCATGTTTATGGTTACTAGTGCAGATACAAATAGTGTGTCCTATAGTGACTACGGACTTATTTGGAACAATTTGACTGTTACAGCAAACGTAAGCGGTTACAAACTAGCTGCATTTGGCAACATTAATAATGACCCTGTTTGGTTATCAATAGCGGACGGAACAACAACCCAAGTTGCAGTAAATGTAATTGGAGCCACCGCAAGAGGACGAGTTAATATTGCTAGTGAAAAAATATTTGAAGTAAAACTTGCAGAACCAGGTAGCGGATATGGTGTAACACCACCAACTATTACTATTACTGATCCTAACAATATTGACGATGTTGTGTTCCAAAACAGATTAGGAGATGGAGCATTAGGTAATCCAAGTTTTGCAAATAGAGGTACAGGCTTTAGTGCTGCAAGTATGGAAGTTGATGCACAAACATCAAACGGTAATGCAGACTTCTTACAAAACGGATCATTTGTTGCTGTAAGGCGTCTAACTGGAAGACCAGTTCCTGGATCAAATATTACATTTGCAAGTTTACCAGGACAGTTCTTTAAGCTGGTTACTGTTGTTAGTTTCTTAGGAACTAACCCAGGGTCGCACACAGCATTCTTACAACTGAGTCCAGCTATGACAATAGGCGATGCGCCTACAGACGGTGATGGTGTAACTTCAAGAATTAGATATTCACAGGTACGTTTGACAGGACACGATTTCCTAGACATAGGTACAGGTAGTTTTACAGAAACAAATTATCCTGGACTACCAACACAAACTCCAGACCAAACCAAAGAAACATTTGACGTAGATGGAGGACGAGTGTTCTTTACATCCACTGACCAAGATGGTAACTTTAGAGTTGGCGACTTGTTTCAAATTGAACAAGCAACTGGTGTCGCAACATTGAATGCAGAAGCATTTAATATTGCAGGACTACAAGAACTTACACTAGGTGAGGTTACACTAGGTGGTAACTCGGCTGCAGTAAGTGAATTTAGTACTGACCCATTCTTTACAGCCAACAGCGACAGTGTTGTGCCAACTCAACGTGCGATCAAAGCGTACATTGAAGCACAAATTGGTGGCGGTGGTGCCGCGTTGAACGTAAACAGTGTTACAGCTGGTGACATTTTTATTAGTTCAAACATTATAACAACGGCAAGTGGAGAGTTGATAAATATTACAGCAAACATAAACTTTACTGGTCCTGTGACAGGATATCCTCTAGCATACCAGTACTTTTTAAGATAATGGAGAAAAATTAAAATGGCAAACGGAAGATTAGGAGCAGCAGATTTATCAGCAGCTACAAACACCACAGTGTATGAAGTTCCTGCAGATAATTTTGCTGTAGTAACACTAAGCGTATGTAACAGAGACGCGGGTAACAGAACAATTAGAGTAGCACTAGCAAGTGCAGATACACCAACTGGTGCAGAATGGTTAGAATATGACACTGAGCTAGTAGGCAACGGTACACTAGAAAGATCAGGCATTGTAATGGATGCAGGTAAAAAATTAGTTGTATACTCTAACAGCCTAAGTGTTTCAGCTGTAGTTTACGGTTTAGAAACATCAACAGTATAAGGAAGATATAATGCGTAAGATAGGAATAGGAACAGCAGGTGATCCATTACTAGGTAAATCACTAGTAATTGATAATACTGTGACAACTTTGGACGCAGACGCCGACCTGATACTAGATCCAAATGGCGCAGGAGAAACCAAAGTAAATGGACATCTACAAGTAAACAGTGGATCAACACTAAAATTTGGAGATGATGACAATAGTAATTGGGTAGCTTTAAAAAGTCCAGCTAGTGTAGCTAGTAACCTTACTTTTAGTTTGCCAGACGGTTACGGCAGTAATACACAAGTATTAACATCTAATGGAGCAGGATCTTTAAGTTGGTCAACACCAGGTATTAGTGTAACAAATGACACAGGTACCGCAAACAACAACAATTATTTGCTTTTTACAGCATCTGATAGTGGTACTGTAACAGGCGTTAGTGTAAGTAATAATAAACTTACATATCAGCCAAGCACAGGTAATTTATTTGTAAGTACGCTGACAGGTGGTGAAGGAAACGGTAACAGTTTAGTGTTATACAGCACAAGTGCAGGCACTAAGGGACAAGTATATGTTGCAGAAAACACAGCAAGTTCAAGCTCTACAACTGGTGCATTTAGAGTAGCAGGTGGTGTAGGTATTGGCGGAGCATGCTATGTCGGCGGAGCACTTTCAGCTAGTTCAATTACAGAAACTTCAAGTATTGCACTTAAAGAAAATGTTCATCCAATTGAAAATGCACTAGATAAAATTGTACAATTGGCTGGTGTTATATATGATAGAAAAGACGGTTCAACAACAAATGAACCTGGGTTGATTGCAGAAGATGTTAAAAAAGTAATACCAGAACTTGTAACTGAAAACGCAGAAAGTGTTTACTATACAAAAATTGGAGCATACTTAATTGAAGCAGTAAAAACACTCAAAGAAGATTTAGATGATATAAAACAGAAGCTGAGATAACATATGGCTGATTTAAAAAATACCGTTATTAGCGATGTTGGAGCCATTACTTTACCCAAAGGCACTATTGCACAGCGTCCTACAAACCCTCCTGAAGGGTCAATGAGATATAACACAGAGTTAGGCTACGCAGAATGCTATTGGAAAGGCTATTGGTTTGATCTTGCAACAGGTGCAGGCAAGCCTGTAATGAGAAATCTAGTTGCACACTTTGACGCTAACCATCCTGACAGCAACACAGGAAGTGGTAGTATTTGGTACGATATATCTGGAAATAACAACAACGCATCGTTAGTAGGTATAACAAGAACTACTAGTACGCCTGGTACTGTTTTGCAAACAGCTGGTAATAGCAGCAGTTATATTGAAATGGATTCAAATACTAACGGTAATTTTGATTTACGAAATACTGCTGAAGGATACAGTGTAATAGTTTGTCAAAGATACAGTGGCGGCACAAGAGGTCGTATGCTCAATGGCCGTAGAAACAATTGGTTAATTGGACATTGGAGTAGCGGCATGTGTGAACACTATGCAGAGGGTTGGATTTATGGAGCATCGGGCGGCGGAACTAGATACACAAACGACGAAAATTGGCGTGTGCATGGTGCCACTGGCCAGGTAGCTCCAGACAAATACTCGTTTTGGGTTGACGGACAGCGCCTAGCAGGACCAGATGACACAGGTGGAAGTTCAGGACCAAATGGATTTGTAGTAGGCTTATACGGTAATAGCATGAATTCAGAACATTCAACTGGGCAAATATCAGAAATATTAATCTACAACAGAGCTATGACACCAGATGAAATGAAACAAAGCACAATCGCAATGATGAAAAAGAATAATATAAGTATTACTAGGTATTACAATCAAGGATAACATAGAATGGCTATACTAAAAAGTACAATAATAAACGACATAGGCTACTTATCTTTGCCAGTCGGCTCAGACGGACAAAGACTAGCAACTGTTGCAGGAACGCTTGTGTACTTTACTAGTGTAGGTAATACAAGTTGGACAGTGCCTGCTAATGTAACTGATGTTGAAGTACTAGTAGTTGGCGGAGGCGGCGGAGGCGGCTCAGACATGGGCGGCGGAGGCGGCGCTGGAGGTGTAGTTTATGACGGTACATATCCAACAGTGCCAGGACAAAGTATTTCAATAACAATTGGCGGTGGCGGCGTAGGAGCTTCTGCAGGTGTAGGACAAGCAAGAGGCAGCAACGGCGGCAACACAGTATTTGGAACTATCACAGCATATGGCGGAGGTGGTGGCGCAAGTTGCCACGATAGAGCAACTTCACCAGCAGGTGATGGAGCATCAGGTGGCGGAGCTGCAGGTGGTGCTGTTCCTCCAAGCGGTGGTGCAAACGGAACAATTAACGATAATGGACTAATTGGTAATGGTGGTTACGGCGGCGGTGCCAGAGGTAGATCAATATATCCAGATCAAGGACATGATGGATCATGGGGTTCAGGTTATTGGTATCCTGGCGGTGGTGGCGGAGCCGGTGAACCAGGTACTTCATATCCAAGACCACATGGTGGTAAAGGTGCAGAAATTAAAATCACTGGAGAAACTATTTTCTTTGGTGGAGGCGGAGGTGGCTCAGGCTACTCAAACACCGGCGGCGATGGCGGCCTAGGCGGTGGTGGTGGCGGAGCAGTTAATACTACCTATGGAGGTGCCGGATATAACAAAGGCGCAAATGGTGGTGGAGGCGGAACCAGCACATGGGCTAATACCCCGGGCGGCAATGCAGGAGCAAACACCGGTGGTGGCGGAGGTGGTGGTGCACACTACAACTCCAACAACTATGGCGGTAATGGTGGTTCAGGTATTGTAATTATCAAGTACAATACTACCAGCGCAACACAAGAAACTTTGCAAGGTGCTTTAAGATTTAACAGTACAACAGGCGATGCAGAATTTTATAGTTCAGATGCTTCTTGGCAAAGTTTAGCAATGCCCTTCAAAGAAAGAACTCACATCACAACCAATTATATGATGGGCGGATATAAAAGTTCAGCTGCATGGAACAATGTAAACAGAACAAGTATATCAACAGACACAACTGTAAACCTTGGTGATAATTCAATAGAACGCTCATTCAATTATCAAGCAGGTGCATGTAGTAAAAATGTAGCATGGGTATTTGGTGCAGGTAACGGTCACGTTGTTACTTCTAACTATGTTATAGGATTTAACATGCGTACTGACCAACAATATACAGGAACATTTGATAGAAACCTTAGTGGCGGAAAACTTCGAGATGGTACTATATGGAGAGAACACTATCAAGCATGGACATCAGGTAGTTCAGAACTTGACAGATATAACATGCTTACTGAAACACAATCAACTGTGGGTATTGGTGCACCGGGTGGATCAACAGCTGATGCATGGGGTGCAAGTTGGGAAAATGAAGGAATGTTTACTAGAAACAATGACGGTACTTTCTTTGACATGATTACAGAAACATACGGTACTTGGAGTGGAACATTTCCAAGTAATCATCACCAGCAAAAAACACTTCATAGTAAATTAAACTACACTTGGGCAGGTAACGAAGGTAGTTATGCAGGTGGAGCAAACTTCCGCAGAACAAACTGGATTACTAGAGTTACAGCAAATACATATGTTAAACCAGTTAATGGCGGAGAAGAAAACTTTACAATGGGGCAAGACCATGGTTATCAGTTAGGTTGTTTTAACGGTGCTCAAAATAATTTAAGTTTCCGTTGGAACTATGTAACAGAAGCAGGTTTCCAAGGCGGCGCATCAATGGAACCAAAAGGAAAAGGCGGATCAAGTTCAGGTCTAGGAGCATGGAGAGATAACTAATGGCTAATTTAAAAAATACAAATATAAATGATACTGGACACCTAACACTTCCCGGCGCTGGAGACAGTGATCATGTTGCAGGAGATATACGTTATAATGGTAGTTTTGGTAGAGTAGAAGTTTACCACGATAAAGATGGTGCTCAATGGACTAACATGGCTATACCATTTCTTACTAGACAAATTTTAACAGTAGGATATATTCACGGTGGTTATGCTAGTAGTGTTGTTTGGGACGAAACTAACAAATCTTATTTTTCTACAGACACTACAGTTGATTTACCTGGTAAACAAGAAAGAGCTCATAACTATAAAGACAGTATGCACAACAGAGACTTGTGCTGGACTGTAGGCGGCGCTGCTAACGCTCACTGTGCCAGTTCAAACGGTATTACTTGTTACAATCATAGAACAGAAAACAATGTTACTAGCGGATACACAAGAACACACACATGGAGTTGTAATAATATTGGTATTATACAGCAAGGCTTAGAAACAGCATGGATCACAGGTGGTGGCAGTAGTCAAATTAGACGTTTTAATATGGTTACTCAAACACTAGGTTCTCAGTATGGTAACTCAAATACTTCAGGAGGTATATGGGGACTACAGCATGACACCATGGGTATGTGGGTCACAAACAATCAAGCATTTAAGTGGGCAACAGAAGTACCATATACTCGTAGTGCAGCATCACCACAAGGTGATAAACATCAACACTGTTTAATGTTTAAGCATGCTAATATGTATGGTGGTCGTGAAGGTAATCCAAGTTCTAACTGGAGAGAAACAAACTTTTACAATGACACAACACAAGATGTTATTGGTTCTAAAGGCTATTACGGTGGCGAAGAAAATATGGTAGCAGGGCAAGATTGGGGATATGCAGTTGGCTGGTATCAAGGTAGCCACGTAGTAAGTAGTGCTAAATTTACATACGCTACTAGACAAAGTATTGTAGGCGGATCAAGCCTTAATGCTAAAGGAGTTAATGGACAAAGTTCAGCAACGATGTCTTGGAGGGATTAACTTGGTAAATATTACATATTATCAAGGAGTAAAATATGTCAAATGATGTACAAAATGTCGATCGTCGTAAGCAATATATGTCAGATCACAGATATGAAAGTTCTGTAAATACAGATACTTCAATGCTTAATGAACGCGAAAAGGGTGCTATCAGTTATGCAATAAACAAAGAATGGACTAACCCTAAGTACAAACTAAGATGGTTTGTAGG
>MDTB01058381.1_pt1 | contig 16907 bp, 18 predicted proteins | sample 811161 | NCBI WGS metagenome assembly MDTB01 (sample SAMN05326650, study PRJNA326480) | marine metagenome | isolation source: seawater | place: Mediterranean Sea | collected 2009
AGCAGTTCCAGATCCACTTGGTGGTCTTATAGTTATGGCTGCAGCAGTGGCAATATTATTTGTCGTTCCTTGGTTGGATAGGAGTAATGTTGCTTCAATAAGATATAAAGGAATATTGAGTAAGATAGCGATAGTTTTGTTTATAGTCAGCTTTGTTACCTTGGGATACTTGGGAACTGTCACTGTTACAGAAACAGGGAAAATCATGTCCGTAATTTGTACTGTGATGTATTTTGCTTTTTTCCTATTAATGCCTATTTATACAAGCGTTGAGAAAACCTATGAGGTGCCAGATAGATTGTGATTAAATCAATATTAATTATAAGTATTTTATCTTTCTCGCTTATTCCATCATTAAATTCAGCCGAAGGTGGTCCATGTAAAGACTATGGAGACTGTGATCAGTTTAAACCAGATTTAAATAACATGGCTTCGCTGCAAAGAGGCGTAGGCACATTTATGAAATATTGCTACAGCTGCCATTCTCTTAAATATTCTCGATGGGGAAGGGTTGCTAATGATCTACAAATACCCGAAGACATTTTCTTTGAATATCTTGTCCCCGATAAGGATGCTGGACCATATGATTTAATGGTTGCTCCTATTCATGAATTGGAAATAGATAATGCTCCTCCAGATTTAACCTTGGTTGCAAGAAAAAGAACTTCAAGTTGGGTTTATACCTATTTAAGAGCTTTTTATGATGATTCTTCAACAACCTACGGATCAAATAATCTAGTTTATCCAGGCGTAAATATGCCTAATATTTTGGCGCCAATACAAGGCAGCCAAAAACTGGGCTGTAAAGAAATCGCTGTTTTAGCTAAGAATGGCGGTGAAAAAAGAGATGAATTTGGAAATACTATTACTAAAGAAAAATGTGGCTACCTCAAGTATCAAGACGGATCAGGCCTGTTAAATGTTGAAGAATTTGATGAATTTATATATGATCTCACAAATTTTTTAACATATGTGGGCGAACCCAGCAGGGCAGAAAGGGAAAGAATGGGAGTATATGCGATAATATTCTTTATTATATTTACATTTCTTTCTGCGCTTCTCTATAGAGAATATCAAAAAGATTACCATTAGGAGAAGACATACATGATTTTATATTCAGAAAGAGATAATCACTATAGTCATAGGGTTAGAATAGTTTTAGCCGAAAAAGATATTGCATGTGAAATAAGAGAATTTAACATTGAGGATGCACCAGACGATGTCTTGTCAATAAATCCTCATCACAAACTCCCAATACTTATCGATAGAGACCTAGGGTTATATGATACAGCTGTGATGATGGAATATCTTGATGAAAGATTCCCTCATCCGCCTTTATTACCAGTTTACCCTATAGCAAGAGCTAATTGCAGAGAGCTAATGCTCAGAATTGATAGGGAGTGGTGTCCATTGGTTGATTCAATTATTTTTGGAAAACTTACTAAAGCAAAAGTAAAGAACGCAAAAGAAGAACTTATTCAAGAACTTGCAACTATTTCACCAATATTTAAGGAATTTCCATTCTTTATGAATGAAGATTTCACTTTAGTTGATTGCTACCTTGCACCTATTATGTGGAGGTTAGAATCTATGGGAATAAATCTTCCTTATAACAAGCAACTTAAACCTCTTTTAGACTATCAAAATAAAATATTTGAAAGACCAGGTTTTATCGACAGTCTAACAACAATTGAAAAAGATCTCAGAGCTTAATAAATCTTCCTTTATCATCAATTTTGACTAAATTCATACTCATATCAGAACAACTATTTTGTGAGTAACGAATATTTCCAAATTCACCAATTATAATCTGAGATTTAAAGCCATTTTTTTCTAATGCAGAAATAATAATTAAATCTTTTAAGAATGAAATTTTTGAAAGTTTATCAAGATTTGTCGAATTAGTTTGTTTTATAAAGGAGTTAGGAACTGAAAGAATAAGTTCTGAAAAATCCAATAATTTTTTTCTATCTTCAATTCTTGTAACTGACTGTGAAGACGCAAATATTTCTTTATTTAATATGTAATTAAATCTTAATGATGGAACAAAATTACTTGATTGATCATAACCAGCAAGAATATAAATTTTTTCAAAATCATTTCTTGGTCTTGGAACAAAATTGACTTCATTTTCCTGAACTAACATATTTATTATATTTGACCTCTCATAACTTCCCGACAATCCAAAAACTTCTTTAACAAGATCATCATAGTCGTCTGTTAATTTATAAATTTTTGTTCCAGGAAACTCACTCTGCATAAGCTTTGCTTGGGTTTCAAATTCTTGCTTATAAAAAATCAAAATTTCGTCATTTTTATAAGAAGAATATAAATGTTGTTTTGTTATTTCTTCAAGATATGCGTTAGCTGATTTGCAAAAATAAATAAACTCTTGGCTTAAGAAATCCTTTGATATTATTAACGTTTCTGCATCAACTTTTTTGACAAAGCTAATCTTTATATCTGAATCTAAAGAAACAATAGATTTTATTATGAGCTTTTTAATATCTTCATTTGTACTAATTTTAAGTTCTGTATCTCCAATTTTCGATAGAAGAATATCAACTTGATCTTGTTTTGAAACATCAATTACTTGAGTAGAGGAGCATCCAAGAAAAAATGAGCAAATAAAGCTTATAATTAAAATATTATAAAGACCAATTGTGTTCACTTATGATTTATTTAATTTGTACTCCTATAGGTAATTTAAATGATATTTCTTTTAGGTCAATAGAAATACTAAATAACTCAGACCTCATCTTTGCAGAAGATACACGCAAAGCAAAAATATTATTTAAAAAATACAAAATTGATAAAAAAAGTTTTTCATACAATGATCATAACGAAAAAATCAAGACAAAAAATATAATTGAAAATGCAAAAGAGGGTAAAACTATATCAATAATTTCAGATGCTGGTGCTCCCCTAATATCTGATCCTGGGTACAGATTGGTGAGCGAGTGTATTAAAGAAAATGTAAAGTACTCAGTAATTCCTGGACCATCTTCAGTAATAAATTCATTGTTACTTTCTGGACTTAAAATTAATAAATTTATGTTTTTAGGATTTGTTCCCAGAAAAGACTCTGACAGAATAAAACTCTTTGAAAATAACAAAAAAAATGATGCAACATTAGTTTTTTTTGAGTCACCTAAAAGATTATCCAAAACATTAACAGTGATGAAGAAAATTTATCCTTCATCTAAACAAGTGGCAATATGTAGAGAAATGACAAAAACGCATGAAGAAGTAATAAGAGGAACAATTTCTTCAATTTTAGATAAAGTCTTGTCAAGAAATATTAAAGGTGAGATATGTCTTCTTGTTGAAGGGAATCAAAATTCAAAACATACAACATTAGATTTAAGTTATGAAATAAAAAATTTGGTATTAAAGAATATGGCTCCAAACGAAGCTGCAAAGCTTTTGAGTTTAATTACTAAACGAAATAAAAGAGACCTTTACAACTGGCTAATAAAAAAAAGTTGAAGAAAATAAAATTTTAAATAAAATGTAGTCGAGTTGGTCGGATGATCGCTGGATACTCCAGAGGAAAGTCCGGACTTCATGAGCGAAGCGCCAGGTAACTCCTGGGAGACGTGAGTCTACGGAAAGTGCAGCAGAAAATATACCGCCTAAGGGTAAGGGTGAAAAGGTAAGGTAAGAGCTTACCGCATGAATGGTAACATTTCATGGCATTGCAAACCCCGCTTGGAGCAAGACCAAATAGGAGCTCAACAGAAAAGCTCATTCTGAGCTCGGGTAGGTCGCTAGAATATTATGGCAACATAATATCGAGATAGATGATCATCTTTAACAGAATCCGGCTTATAGACCAACTCATATCCCTCTTCAAAAAGTGTGTGAAAGTGCGTAAAAAGTATTGTAAAGTGTGTAAATACTTTATAATATGTACTGATGTTTGGCTTTAATAATATTTCCATAGATAAAAAGAGTAGGTTTTCTTTTCCTGCTAAATATAGAGATACTTTTATTAATTCAAGTGAAAACCAGATAGTTATTACTAAGGATCCTCAGTATCCTGCCCTCAAGATCTATTTAGGAACTGAATGGGATCAAATAGCAAAAAAGCTTTCTTCTTTACAGGGCTTAGATCCGATTGTGAGAAATCTTCAGTGGACAATTCTGGGAAATGCCTGTGTTTGTGACTTTGAGCCTAATGGAAGAATGCAGGTACTGATTTCTGCTGATCTTAAGAAATATGCACAAATAGAAGATGAAAATAGAATATGTCTAATTGGAATGGGCAACAAGTTTGAAATTTGGAATCAAGAAAACTGGGAACAAAGACAGATCGGAGGAACTCTTGCAACAGAGATTTTGGATATTGTTCTTCCAGAATCAATAAAGGATATGAATTTTTAGGGGAGATGAGATGAATTGGGAAGTTATAGATGACATTGATCAAGCAAAAATAAAAGTTATTGGGGTGGGTGGTGCCGGAGGCAATGCAGTGATTCATATGATGAATCACAAAATCCAAGGTGTTGAATTTATATGCGCTAATACAGATTCGCAAGCCTTAGAAAATGCTAAGGGCGCCACTATTTTAAAGCTTGGCGGAGGAATGACTAAAGGACTTGGTGCTGGAGCAAATCCCGAAGTTGGGAGACAAGCTGCAGAAAGAGATAGGGAAGCAATAGAACAATTACTTCATGGTTCAGATATGATTTTCATAACTGCTGGTATGGGTGGCGGAACTGGAACTGGAGCTGCACCAGTAATAGCTTCTATTGCAAAAGAACTTGGAGCTTTAACTGTTGCTGTTGTTACAAAACCATTTAAGTTTGAAGGTAAACCAAGAATGAGTTCAGCCGAAAAAGGCCTTGCTGCTCTTGTTGAAGAGGTTGATAGTTTAATTACAATCCCAAATCAGAAATTAATAGATGTCTTAGGAGCAAATACACCAATTCCTGAAGCATTTGCTCAAGCAGATGATGTTTTAAAGGGAGCTGTACAAGGAATCTCAGATATTATTATGAAACCAGGTCTCATAAATGTTGACTATGCTGACGTCAAAACAGTGATGTCAGAAAAAGGAATTGCAATGATGGGCACTGGAAAATCAAATACAAAAGATCGTGGAAAAGATGCAGCAGAGCTAGCTGTTGGAAGTGAGCTTCTCGAGGATATAAATTTGAAAGATGCGAGAGGTGTTTTAGTAAATATCTCAGCTAAAGATCCAACAATGGGAGATTTCACTGAGGTTAGTGAAGTTGTTGAAGAGTTTACTGCTGATGATGCAACATGCATCTATGGACTAGTAATTGATCCATCACTAAAAGATGAGCTTATGGTTACGGTTGTTGCAACAGGAGTAAATCAAAAATCTCCAAAGTTAGCTATTGATAAACCAAGAGGATCTATAAAGCTTTCACCAGTTGGATTAAACAAAGATCTTACAAATAAAGAAGTTCAGCAAGTTGGTACATCGTCTGCAGAGGCAATTGATTTCCTCGATGTACCAACTTTTATGAGAAAGCAAGTAGACTAAAAGATGCTTCATTCTCCAGTAATGCTGGAAGAATCAATTGATTTTTTAATTACTAATCCATCAGGATTATATATTGATGCAACATTTGGCAGAGGCGGCCATTCTAGAAAAATACTAGATTCAATTTCAAAGGATGGAATGCTTTTGGCCATAGACAAAGATGATGAGGCGATTAGATTTGCAAAAGAAAACTTTCAAGATAAAAATTTTTTAATAAAACATGCTGGATTTGAAGATTTAGATTCAATAAATGCACCAAAAAAAGTTGATGGGATCTTATTCGATTTTGGACTCTGCTCAACGCATTATGATGATCCATCTAGAGGTTTTAGCTTTAATGAAGCTGGACCATTAGATATGCGAATAGACACCAGGCAATCTAAAAAGCTTGAAGATTTACTAAAAACTATTGATACCAAAACCTTATCAGATATTATTTTTCAGTATGGTGATGAAAAAGAATCAAGAAAGATTTCAAAAGCCATCACAGATTCCTATATGGACGGAAAGATTTCAAACACTATTGATTTAGCTGAAACTATTAAAAATGTTAAAACTAAATCTTCAAGAAAAATACATCCTGCTACCAAAACTTTCCAAGCTCTAAGAATTTATTTAAATGATGAAATAAATAATTTAAAAACAGGATTAAATAAATCAAAAGAGTTAATTAAACCTGGAGGAAGAATAGTTTGTATTAGCTTCCATTCTCTTGAGGACAGATCAGTTAAAAAATCATTTGCACCAACAAAGATAAGCTACCCTAAAGAAATACCTCTAAACAATGAGGTTATAAAACACTTCAAAGTAATTGCAAAAAAAGTTAGGCCTAAAAGTTCCGAGTTGAAAAGAAATAGAAGATCAAGAAGTGCAATCATGAGAGTATTTGAGAAGACATAGTGAAAAATTATTATGTCCCAATAATTTTTTTCCAACTGGTAATAATTACATACTTATCTTTAATTACAGTCGATATTAGATGGGAAATTAGGTCAGGTTTTAAGACACAAGAAAAGCTTATTGCAGAAAATGAAGAATTAGAAAATCTTAATTATCAGCTTTTAACCGAAGAATTTTATCTAAACTCACCAGCAAGGATTGAAAAAAAAGCTAAAGAAGACCTAGGAATGATTAAAAAAAGGCCAAAGAAAATTAAATGAGGACTTATTATAGAAATTGGAGACTAATCTTAATATTTTTATTTCTCTTCATATCAATAACTGCAATTTTTTCAAGAATGGTTTACATTCAGCTCCAAGAGGGAATTTTTCTTCTTCAAGCCGGAAGTAATCAAAATACTAAAGTAAGGACTATCGAATTCAAAAGAGGGTCTATTTTTGATAAAAATGGCATCCCTCTTGCAATTAGCATAACTGGTTTTGATTTATTTGCATTGAGTGGCCTCAGTGAAGATGAATTTCTAAGAATTCAAAATACTTTGAATTTAAGGGATATTAAATATGAAACTTTTAGTAAAAAAACATTAATTAAGCAGTCATTATCTTTTGATGAGATGCGAAAAATAAGATCTCTACAAATAGATAGATTGGAATTGGAAAAGACTTATAAAAGACATTATCCTCTTGGAGAACAAGTTGCACCTCTAGTCGGTTTTTCAGGAAGAGACGGATATGGCCTTGAGGGTTTAGAAAAAAGCTATAACTCGTTTTTAACTGGAAAGCCTCTAAAAGAGAGAATACTAAAAGATGGAGCAAGAAGCACTATACAAAGGCTTGAAATACTAGAATTTGGTGAAAAATCCAGAGACCTTACTCTCACTATAGACAGCAATATTCAATATATTGCATACAAGTATCTTGTTGAAGCTATTAAAAATAATGATGGATCCGCTGGTACGGTAATTGTTTTAGATAATACTTCAAGGGAAGTTCTTGCTTTAGCAAGCTATCCTTCATATAACCCAAATAATCCAATGAGAAGTATTAAAAAAAATAGAGCTTTTTTAGAAAGTTATGAACCAGGATCAATTGTAAAGCCATTAGCCTTAGCAGGCGCTATTGAAAATAATCTTATTGAAATTGATACAGAAATGGAGCTACCAATTAAAATTGAAATTGGAAGAAATATTATTAATGATAGAAAAGAATATGGAAAACTAAAAGCATTTGAGATTATAAAGGAATCAAGTCAAGTAGGCGCAACACAGATTTCATTCTTACTAGGAGCTGATAGACTTATAGAAAATTATAAAAACTTTGGATTTACAAAACCAATAAGTATCAATTTCCCATCTTCTTCATTTGGTGAAATTAATTCAAGAGATGATATATCCGATATCGAAATAGCAACCCTTGGTTATGGTTATGGATTAACTGCTACACCATTTCAAATTTCTCAAGCATATGCAATTTTTGCAAATAAAGGCATTTTTTATGACTTTAGGATAGTTAAGGATAATACTCATTCAATTTTTCAAGACCAAATTATTAGTCAAACAACTGCTGAAGATATTCTATTTGCAATGAAAGAAGTTGTAGATCATGGAACTGGAGCACTTGCTAAGTTAGAACAATTTAATGTAAGTGGTAAAACAGGAACTACTGAAAAGTTGAGAGATGGAAGTTACAAAAGCTCTTCATACACTGCATCTTTTGTTGGAATTGGACCTAATCCCTCAAATCAACTTACTATTTTTGTAAATATTGATGGTTTAGGATCTCAAAAATATTCTGGAGGATCCGTAGCTGCGCCACTTTTTAAGAGGATTTCGAATGATGTTTTTGCCTATATGGGATATTTTAGTAAAAATTAGGAGTATAGTAATTTAATTTTAACTCAATGAGCCTGAAGAAATAAATGAAACTAAAATATTATTTAAAGATCAAAGAATTGAAGTGAAAATATTATGAGGTTTATTTCTTGCACAAATGACATCAGAAAGTATCTTGATATAAAACTTGAAAAAAATATTAGATTCAAAAATATATCTACTGATACAAGATCCATCAGAAAAAATTCACTTTTCATTGCTCTTAAGGGAGAAAACTTCGATGGAAATAAATTTATTGAAAAAGCGTTTCTTTACGGTGCAAAAGCTGTCTTGTGTTCAAACAGATCATACAAAGATAAAAAAAATGTTATTTATGTACCAAATGTAATACAGGCTCTTTCAAAGATATCATCAAAAATTGCTTCAGATTTTCAAGGAAAAAAGATATTAATTACTGGCAGTAATGGCAAAACATCAATAACAAACATTATCTCTAAATCATTACAGAATTCTTCATCTACTATAAAGAATTTTAATAATGAGATTGGCCTACCAATTAGCATAATGTCTGCAAATAAAGACAGTAAATATATTGTTTTAGAAGCAGGAGCGGCTAAAAAAGGAGATATTGAATATTTATCAAAGATTGTGAAACCAGATATTGGAATAATTACCAATATTGGAAACTCACATTTAGAGAAACTAAAAAACATAGAAGGAGTTTTTAAAGTTAAGTCTGAATTAATCAAGAATATTCGAAAAGGAGGGACCTTAATAGTTCCTAATAATGAAAAGTTTCTTAAAAGATGGATAAAAATGTCAAAAGGAATTTCTGTCGTTCCAGTCCCAAAAGACTTCATTGCTGTCAATGAAAAAGTTTCAAGAACTAAAAAGATTATGACTTTTGATATAATTTTGAACTCGCAAGTAAATAAAAAATCTACATCTTTTTCTGTTACTTCATCACTTATTGGGAAGCACAATATCCAAAATATTTTATTTTGTTATGAGTGTTTGCGAGTTCTTGGTGAAAGTAACACTAGGATGCTTAAAGTTTTAAAAAAGATATCTACATCTGTTTTAAGACAAAAGATTATTGAATGGAAAAATAAATCTACACTCATTGATGATACCTATAATGCCAATCCAGAATCAGTAAAGAGGAGCATAGATGTATTGTCAGGATTTCCCGGTCGAAAGATTTTTATTTTTGGAGATATGTTTGAATTAGGAAGATACAGAAGAAAACATCATAAAGATATTGGCAGATATGCAAATAAATTAAATATTGATATTCTTATCACATTTGGAGAGCTCTCAAGCCTTGCATCAAATGGATTTCAAAAAAAATCTTTTAATTTTTGCAACGAAAAAAAGCTTAAAGAATTTATTGCTAATTTTATTAAAAAGAATGATATTGTTTTAATAAAGGGATCCAGAGGGATGCAAATGGAGAGGTTTATTTAATGTTTGAATACTTAGGAACTATTCTTGTTGATATTGATCCTGGTTTTGATGTTCTAAGGTACCTCACAGTCAGAACAATTGGTGGAACAGTAACAGCATTATTATTGACTATTATTTTTGGACCTAAATTAATTAGCTGGCTTAAAAAGATGCAATTTAAACAATTTGGATTTGAAAGAGGTCCGGATTCTCACAAAGAAAAGTCAGGTACCCCAACTATGGGTGGACTTCTAATAATTTCATCCTTGCTTTTATCTACTTTGCTATGGGCGGACTTAGGAAATAGATATATTTGGGTCTGTTTGTTTATTACCTTAGGCTTTACAGTTATAGGTTTTTTAGATGATTTCCTAAAAATAAAGTATAAAGACTCGAAAGGTTTATCGGGAAGGCTTAAACTTTTTTTTCAAACATCAGTTGCTGTTATTGCAGTAAGCTATCTATTTTTTACTGCTGAAGATCAAGCTGAAATATCATTAATTCTGCTATTTAACAAAGATTGGATATTTGAAATGAGTATGATTGCATTTATTTTATTTGGTTCTTTTGTAATTGTTGGTTCTTCAAATGCGGTAAATCTGACTGATGGTTTGGACGGATTAGCAATACTTCCGACTATATTGATTGGGGGTGGTCTAGGCTTAATAGCTTACGCAATGGGCAATCAATTAATTGCAGAATATTTGCTCATTCCACATCTTAAGATAGCTGGAGAGCTTATTGTATTTTGTGGAGCTCTTATTGGATCAGGTATCGGCTTCTTATGGTATAACTCATATCCTGCTGAGGTTTTTATGGGTGATGTGGGCTCGTTAACTCTTGGTGCAGTGTTAGGAATCCTCGCAGTCATTTTAAGACAAGAAATAGTATATGCAATTATGGCAGGAATTTTTATTGTTGAAACTCTCAGTGTAATGATACAAGTCATTTCTTTTAGATTTAGACAAAAAAGAGTATTTTTAATGGCTCCAATTCATCATCATTTTGAGTTGAAAGGATGGCCAGAGCCAAAAATTATTGTAAGATTCTGGATTATCACACTTGTTTTAATTTTGATTGCGCTTGCAACTCTTAAATTAAGGTAAAAAACTATGTTTTCCTCAATAAGTGGTTACATCTTAACTAGTAAGATTTTTGCAAGATATTTTTTTCATGGTGGAGAAAACCTTGGATTTTAAAAGCAATAATTTCCAGATACTTTTTACTTTTATTCTTTTGTTAGTTTTTGGAGAGGTTATGGTTCTCTCTTCAAGTATGGCTAGAGCTGAATCAATTTATGATAATCCTTTTTTCTTTGCATCTAGGCAAGCTATATTCATCTCGATCGGTTTTGTAGTATTTTGTTTCTTTCTTCTTATTCCATCTGATTATTTAAGAAAGTTCGATTGGCTATTTTTAATGGTGTCTTTTATTCTGTTAGTTGCGTTATTTTTTCCGGGAGTTGGAACTGAAGTTAACGGTAGCATGAGATGGATAAGGTTTGGGCCTATAAATATTCAGCCTTCTGAGGTAGCAAAGTTTTGTATGCTTATTTATATTTCTGGATATTGCGTTAGGAGACTTGAAGAAATATCTTCAACATCAGGTTTTCTTAGGCCGCTTCTTGTTTTGGCTCTTTTTTCATCCTTAATATTGATTCAGCCAGATTATGGATCCGCGGCTATACTTTGCTTAATTGTAATGGCTCTCCTTTTTTTTGCTGGAATATCTCTTCATCAATTTTTAATATTGATAGTTCTTTTTATAATCCTTGGCGGGATTGCAATATTTTTTGAGCCATATAGATTGATTAGACTGTTAAGTTTTGTTAATCCCTTTGAAGATATACAAGATAGTGGTTGGCAGCTTGCTCAATCTTTAATAAGTTTGGGTCAAGGAGGTTGGCTTGGCTTAGGTCTGGGAAATAGTATTCAGAAGAATCTTTTCCTACCTGAAGCACATACAGATTTTATTTTTGCAATATTGATTGAGGAACTTGGAATAATAGGGGGAATTGCTTTAATTTTAATTTATATTTTTTTATTGATAGGTGTTTTTAAAGTTTCTTTAGAATCTTTTCACAAAATAAGGCCTTTTCAGGGATATCTATGTTTTGGGATAGGTTTTTTAATTTCACTTCAAGTTATATTAAATATTGGAGTAAACATTGGGATTCTTCCAACTAAAGGGCTAACACTTCCATTTATGAGTTATGGAGGTACTAGCCTACTTGTAATGATGAGCCTGATAGCTATAGTTGTAAGGATCAATAACGAAAATAAGTTTTATAGATGAAAAACATAATTATTTGTGCTGCAAAAACTGGCGGACATATATTTCCTGCACTTAGTTTTTCAAAAGAAGCATTAAAAAATAATAACAAAATTATATTCATAGGAACCAACACCGATTTAGAGAAAAAAATCTTTTCAAAAACTGAAACTGATAATATAGAATTTATAGGGCTTGATTTTGATGGTTTTAGAGGCAAAAACATAGGTGAAAAGTTAATTTTTTTAATAAGACTGCCACTTATATTTTTTCAAGTTATATCAATTATTCTTTCAAGGAAAATATCTTCAGTTGTTTCTTTTGGAGGATTTATCTCAGTCCCAGTAGGTTTTGCCAGTATTATTTTATTTAGAAAGCTATATTTGCATGAACAAAACTCAATAGTAGGTTCTTCAAATAAACTTTTGGCAACTTTTGCAAAAAAAGTTTTTACTGCATTTCCTATTAGCGATAGTAAGAAGTATTTTTTTGTAGGAAATCCTGCAAATATTCAAAGTAAAAGAGGTATTAAAATTAATCAAACCAATGATCTCAATATTTTTGTAACCGGAGGAAGTCAAGGATCACAATTCATTAATCAGAATATTCCAATTGTTCTTAATACAATAGACTCTAATTTAAATGTTATACACCAATGTGGGCTTAAAAAAGTTCAAGATGTTTCAAAGTATAATCCAAATATAAATGCATCAATCTTAGAATTCATAGACAATATGGATGAACTCATTGAATGGTGTGACTTTGCAATATGCAGGTGCGGAGCAGGAACTTTAAGTGAAATTTCCCAAAAAATGAAAGGGATGATTATGATCCCACTTCCACAATCAATTGATAATCATCAATACTTTAATGCACTTTTTTACCAAGAAAATAATCAAGGGAAAATTTTTCAGGAAAAACAATCTCTTGATGAACTATCAGATCTTCTTGATAAAGTAATCAGTAAAGAAATTTTTAAAGATTGGAAAAAAATAAAGCCCCCTATTGATCATTCAAAAGCATCTTCTTTAATGTTAAGAGAGATTTATAAGGATGATTGAAATGAAAAAGGTATGTGTTCTATTTGGAGGTAACTCCTCTGAAAGAAAGGTTTCTCTCAAAAGCGGGAAATTTATTCATGAATCACTTCTAAAAAATGGTTTTAAATCCTCCTTAATTGATTATAGAGGTCTCATTGAATTAGAAAAGTTGAAAGATTTTGATCTTGTTTTCATTGCATTGCATGGCTGGGAAGGTGAAAGCGGTATTCTTCAATCAAAAATGGAGAAAGCAGGAATAAACTATACTGGATCTGATTTTGAAGCATGTAAAAATAGTTGGGACAAAAAAATTTGTAAAAATATTTTGAGACAGCATAATCTTCCAACTCCTGATTTCTTAGTTTATGAAACATTTCAAAAAATAATTGAATCTAAAAATGAAATAAAGAAGCAATTTCAAAAAGGTGCTTTTATCAAACCATCTAAAGAAGGCTCCAGCATAGATATTATAAAGGTAGCAGATTTCTCAAAATGCGATCTTGAAAAGATAAAAGCAAGCTTAGTTGATGGAGATAGGGAGTTTTTAGTAGAAAGATTTATCGAGGGCAGGGAATTTACTGTTGGTTTTTTAAATGATCAAATTCTTGAACCTTTAGAAATAATTACAAAAAGAGAATTCTATGACTATGAGGCAAAATATGACGATGACGATACGGAAATAATTAAAGCCCATCTTGGTGAAAAAGATCTTTCTACTCTCAAATTAATAGCTAGAAAATGCTTTAGCATTTTTAGGTTTTCAAGATGGGGAAGGGTAGATATTCTTCAAGACCAAAAAGGAGATTTTTTTATTTTAGAACTTAATACTGTTCCAGGAATGACTGATCACAGTCTTTTTCCTTATGCTGCAACTTTAAAAGGATTGAGTTTTGATGAGCTAGTAAATGAAATTGCAAAGTAAAAAAAGAACTTTTTTAGTAAGTTTTTTAATCCTATTTTTTATTCCTTCGCACTCAGCTGAATTTGAAATTAATTTTATTGAAACCTTTGATGAAAATTACATGATTGAGGTTATACAAGAATTAAAATATGAAAATAATATTAAAAGAATTAAAACTTTTTTAGATCAAAAGCATTGGATTGAAAGATATGAAATCAAAAGAAAATTTTTCAAACCATCATCCATAAACATCTTTTCAAGAAAACCTATTTTTGTTTGGAACAATGATAGTTTTGTAGACAAAGATTTAGTTATTTTTCCAAAAAATAAGAATTCCTTATCTAATAATATTCTAATGATTAATTGCCCAAAGCTATTACTTTATGACGTTTTTGAATGGATAAAGCATCCGATTGACCTTGCTGGAAACAAACTAATTTCAATAAACTACAATTCAGTCGAGGGGTGGATATTCCAATTTGAAGATTTTGAGGCAAAATTGGGTAAAAGCTTAGATAGCCACAAGTTTGAAAATCTTTTAAAAACTATAGAATACTTATACGCAAAAAGAAAAAATGCAAGTATAGTAGATTTAAGAAGTAATGCAGGAATTTCTCTGAAATATGACAAATAATCAATCAAAAAATAAAGATATTATTGTTGGTTTAGACATTGGTACTTCAAAAGTTGTTTGTTTAGTTGGTAGGTATGACTCATCTGATAATCTAGAAATACTTTCGTTAGGAACATATCCATCAAGTGGTCTTAAAAAGGGTGTAGTTGTTAATATTGATGCAACAACAGATGCAATAGAGAAAGCTGTTGAGCAGGCTCAATCTTTAATAGATGAAAAGATTAGAAATATTTTTGTTGGAATAGCTGGGAATCATGTTAAAAGTCTTAATTCAGAGGGTGTAGTAGGCATAAAAGATAAAGAAGTAAAACAATCTGATGTTGATGCAGTCATAGAATCTGCAAGAGCAGTTGCAGTTCCATCAGACCAAACAATGCTTCATGTCATTCCTCAGGAATATACAATTGACGAGCAAGACTCAATTAAAGAACCAGTTGGTATGACTGGTGTTAGATTAAAATCAAGTGTTCACCTTGTGACTTGTGCCTCAAATGCAATCTCAAATATTGAGAAATGTATTAGTTCTTGTGATTTAAATGCAAATGCTTTTGTTCTTGAACAGCTTGCAAGCTCATACTCAATTCTTACTGAGGATGAAAAAGATTTAGGTGTTTGTATTGTTGACATTGGAGGAGGCACCACGGATATAGCTGTTCTTAATTCTGGATCAATTATTTTTACAGGCGTTATTCCAATTGCTGGTGATCAAGTAACAAGTGATATCGCTGTTGCTTTAAGAACACCAACCTCGCAAGCTGAAGAAATAAAGCAAACATATGGATGTGCAGTTGCAGAATTTACGAATGATGAGGATATGATAGAAGTTCAAGGAGTTGGAGGAAGACCTCCAAGAGAACTGGCAAGAAGATCGTTGGCAGAGATTATTGAACCAAGATATGTTGAGTTATTTGAATTAATTAAAGCCGAGATTGAAAGAAATGGATTTGAGCATAAAATTCCGGCTGGTATTGTTCTAACTGGCGGTACATCAAAAATGGAAGGTGTAGTTGAATTAGCAGAATCAATCTTTCAGACTAGCGTTAGGTTGGGAGTGCCAGAAAAATTCTCAGGAATGGAAAATGTTCTTAGAAATCCAATATATGCAACTTCTATAGGTCTTCTTGCCTATGGTAATGATAGATTTAAGAATGGTCTTGTAACACAACAAGATGGAAGCTTTATATCCAAAGCATGGAGTTGGCTTAAAAATAATTATTGATTAGAAACAAATTTTATATATAATTTGCTCACCTTGATTTAGCAAATAAGTGCTAAGTCTTATAACCATAGGGTAAAAATGCAAAATTACGAAATAGCTTTAATAATTAATCCTGACCTTTCAAAGGATATTGATAAGTTTTTTACTAGCTTTGAAAAACTATTATCAGATAATAATTTTTCGATATCTAGGTTAGAAGATGTTGGAAGAAGAAAGCTTGCATACTCAATAGATGATCACAATAAAGGTCACTACCTTTTCTATTATGTAAAAGGCACTCCAGAAAATGTTTCTGAAATAGAAAACAAAATAAAGTTCAATGACATGATAATTAGACATTTATTCATAAAAATTAATAATATTCCAGACTTTAAATCTGACCTGAAAGAGGAGACTGCAAAAGAAGAGGATAAACCTAAACAAATAAAGAAATCAACGGATAAAAAAGAAGATATAAAAAAAGATAATGACAAAAATTTAGATGAAGTGAAGGAAGCTACTGATGAGGTTAGCAAAGTGGAAAAAGTAACTAAAGATAAGCAAGCAGACACTGAAAAAGAGGGGACTAAAGATGAGTAATCTTGATTCAAAATTTATAGATTATAAGAACATTGATTTACTAAAGAGATATATAACCGAAACTGGAAAAATCATTCCAGGAAGAGTTACCGGAGTAACCTCTTCTCAGCAAAGGAAAATTACAAAAGCAATTAAGGTTGCTAGATATATGGCTCTATTGCCATATACAGATTCTCATAACTAAAGATGAAAATTATATTGCTAGATAAAATTATTCGTCTTGGTGACATTGGAGATGTTGTCAATGTTAAGTCAGGATTTGCAAGGAATTACTTAATACCTCAAAAAAAAGCAATGTTTGCTAATGATGAGAACATAAAAATAGTTGAAGCAAAAAAAGCTGAACTAGCAGCAGAATCTGAAAACCTTAAAGTCCAAGCCCAAGCAGAAGCAGATGCTGTATCCGGAAATGAGGTGGTAATTAAAGTTGCTGTTTCTGAAGAAGGCTCTATGTATGGTTCAATTGGAACTAGAGAAATAGAAGAAGCATGTCAGTCATCAAATATTCAGGTTGATAAGAGCCAAGTTCAACTTCCAGAAGGTCCAATTAAGGAAATTGGTGAGCATTCAG
>MDTB01211572.1_pt1 | contig 16906 bp, 16 predicted proteins | sample 811161 | NCBI WGS metagenome assembly MDTB01 (sample SAMN05326650, study PRJNA326480) | marine metagenome | isolation source: seawater | place: Mediterranean Sea | collected 2009
ATTAATCCAATCATTATTCAGATAAAGGTGTACAAATAGGTCTTTTTTTATCTTTTTCTATAAATTTAGTTACCTCTTGTATCAATTCGTTAGCTTTAAACTCACCATTAATTTTATTTAAGTTTTCTTGAAGATTATTTGAAGAAAATATCTTTTTGTAAGCTTGATCTAATTCAAAAATTTTTTTGTTATCATATTTTTTTCTTCTAAGACCTATTAAATTGATACCTTTTAAATAATTTCTGTTTCCAAAAGATAATCCAAAAGGAATTACGTCTTTCAAAACTCCCGTCATTCCTCCTATCATTGCCAATCTTCCAATTCTTGTAAATTGTTGAACAGCAGAATTCCCTCCTATTACAACTGAATCTTCTATAGTTACATGTCCACCTAAAGGAACATTGTTTGCAATAACTACATTGTTACCGATCATACAATCATGAGCTACATGTGAAGAGATCATAAATAAACAATTGTTGCCTATTTTTGTTTTACTGCCTCCACCAGAAGTGCCTGGATTAATAGTTACATATTCTCTTATAACGTTATACTCACCTATTTCTAAACTGTTATTTTCACCTTTGAACTTTAAATCTTGAGGTTGGGTTCCAATACTTGCAAATGGAAATATTTTTGTGCCCTTTCCAATTTTAGTGTTACCTTCTATATGAACATTTGAAACCAACTCAACTCCATCCTGAAGTTCAACATAGGGTCCGACAAATGAAAAGGGACCAACTTTTACATTTTTGCCTATTTTAGCTTTAGTGTCTATTACACTTGATTTATGTATCATTTGTTTCTTTCAACTATTGTTGCTGCCCATTCTGCATCAGCAACTTTTTTGCCATCAATTTTTGCTACACCTTTATATTTCCAAACTCTTCCATGAGATCTGATTGCTTCTATGTCTAAATGAAGATCACAGTCCGGCATTACTGGGCTTCTAAATCTAGCTTTATCAACGCTCATTAAATAAACTAATTTGTTCTCATATTCCTTTTTGTCAATACCGTGTGCAGTTAAAGCAGCAGCAGCTTGACCAAAAGCTTCGACGATTAAAACACCGGGCATTACCGGTTGTCCCGGAAAATGTCCATCAAAAAAAAATTTTCCTTTTTTAACTTTAACTATAGCCGTTGCAGACTTTAAAGGAACAATATTTATTAATTTATCAATCAATAACATAGGCTCTCTATGTGGAAGAAGTCTTTCAATTTCTTCTTTAGTAATAGTATTAGACATTATTTTTTTCCTTTTTTAAAAATTCTTTTAATGGAACCGCAGGATATCCCATTATAATTGAGTTATCAGGAACATCTTTTACAACTCCACTACCACCACCAATTTTAACATTATTTCCTATATTAAGATGTCCAGATACTCCTGCTTGACCACCTATAGAAACATTGTTTCCAACAGTTGTGCTCCCTGCAAAACCAACTTGTCCTGCTATCATACAATTTTTTCCGATTTTTACATTATGCGCCATATGAACTTGATTATCTAAAAAAGTATTTTCACCAATCATTGTGTCTCCTATTGATCCTCTATCTATTGTACAATTTGCACCTAATTCTACATTATTACTTAAAAGAACTCTTCCGATATGGGGAAACCTAAAATTTTTATCCTTTAAAGGTACAAATCCAAATCCTTTTACACCAATTTTACAACCATCCTGTATCACTACGTTATCTCCTATAATAGTATTTTTAAGAGTAATATTTGAACCTATTAAACAATTTTTACCAACATAAACATTTTTTTCTATAGTAGTATTATTACCAATAAAAGTCTTTGACCCTATTTTTACATTTTTTCCAATTAAAATATTTTTACCAAATATGACAGAGTTGTATTTAGAAGAAATAATTGAAGAATCTACAACAGAAGTATCTGGATAATCCAAATCTGCGTTTGGATAAAATTTTTTTGAAATTTTTGCAGTCGAAAAAAGAACATTTCTTACAAAAATTTTAATACAGGTTTTTGGTAGTAATTTTTCAAGATTTTTTTTTGTTACACAAGCAGCTGCTTTTGTTCTAAATGCCAGATCTTGATATTTAGAAGAATTCAAAAAAGTAATGTCTTTACTACTAGCATTTTCTAATGTTTTTATATCAAAAATCTTAAGGTTGCCATGCTTAGTTGAATTTTCAGAAATTTCATCTAAATTAAACGGACCTCGAGGTTCAAAAAAATTAATATTTAACATCAAAACTTAATTCAATTTTATAGATTTTAGTTCTTTATTAAGTAAATCAATAATAGTTTTTGTAAGATCAATTTTAGAATTAGCTAAAATAACATTTTTTTCATTCAGTATCATCATAATATTGTTTTCATCCATATATTTTTGTAAAATTGGATTTAGAGCCTTTAATAATTCATTTCTTGCATTATTTTTTTTCTTAACGAAATCACTTGATGCGGTTCGTCTTCTTTTTTGAAAATCAACATTTTTTTTTTCTTAGGGAACTAACTTTGTTTTTATAATCTTCTGCTGAAAGTGTTTTTTTTTGATTTATCAATTCAGTCTCTTGTTTTTTTAATGCATTAGACTCATTCTTAAATTTTTTATCTTGATTTTCAAATTCTTTAAGTAATTTTGCTTGAGCTCCATTTCCAGCTTTACTTTCATTTAGAACTTTTTTCAAATTTATAAAATAAACTTGATTATCGGCTGACAAATTAAAAGGATATATTAGCAATAGAATAATGAAAATTATATTTAGTTTTTTCATATTTTTTAAAAAGAAGTTCCTATCTGAAATTTAAACGTTTGAGTTTTATCACTATCAGCTTTAGAAAGTGGTTGTGCTAAAACAAAATTAACTGGCCCAATAGGTGTGTAGAATTGTGTGGTAATTCCAAAAGCCGACCTCAGTTTACTTGAGCTTCCAGCACTACTATCATAATCAACTGACCATAAATTACCTAAATCTAAAAATGCAGCAACATCTGTTTGTGTTGCCTCTGGAAGTAAATTTGGTAACTGGGCTTCAAAATTTAATGCACTAGCATAGTTTCCCCCAACATAATCGCCTTGGTCAACTGGTCCTATTTTACCAGACTCGAAACCTCTTAATCTTCTTGATGGTATACTTATTCTCTTACTTAATCTTACGTCTTCATCTAAAGCAGTCACTGTAGCAGCATAAAATTTAACAGCACCAATTACATCATCGCTAAACCCATGGTACTTTGTGTATGTAAGTCTATTAAAAAGTGACGGTTGATCCGCGTATATAGGTAAACCTTGTGCGAATGAAGCTACGCTTCCACTTGTTGGCATAAAAGCTCGGTCTCTTTTATCCATTTCAAGTGAATAGTTAAAAATAAACTCTGTAAATTCACCAGCTTGCTTCTTTAATTTATCAGATGCAGTTCCATCTACTCTTAAATCATCGAAGGATAAATCGAATCCAGGTGAGAAATATATATCTTCGTACTGTTCAAATTTTGTTCCTAAATTAACATTTGTTATAGTATTTTCATAACCAGAGTCTGGTTTTTCATTATTAGTGCTAGTTATTCCACCATAAACAAGATTTCCACTATAATTGTAATTTGGATTAGAAATACTCAGTCCCCCTCTCAAAGACTCCTCTGATGCAGATATTGTAGCATCAACCATTAAACCTTTGCCTAAATAATTGTTTTCTTGAACAGTAAAACTAAAACTTGTTCCCTCAGTTCCAACACCAGCACCTGCTGCAATTTCTCCTGTCGGCTTTTCTTCTACTGTTATCTCTAAAACTTTTAAATCCTTTTGTGTACCATCAATAATTCTCTCTTTAACAGTCTTAAATATATTTCTTGCTTTTAACTCAGAAACTGTCTGGTTTAATTTAATTTTACTATAAGGATCACCTTCATCTAATTGTAATTCAGATCTAATTACAGAATCACTTGTAACTGTATTTCCAAAAATATTTACTCGTTCAATTTGAATTTTAGGACCTTCAAAAATATTAAAAACAATATCAATATGCTTTTCATCAACAGTTTCTTTCACTGTATGTTGGACAAATTGAAGTTCATTTTGATCAATAATTTTATCAATTTTTGTTAAGATTTTTTGTATTTTAAATGGAGAATAATATTCACCTGCAAACGATGAAAATTCATCCTTTAAATCTTCAAATATCAAATTATCAAAAACAGGATCTATATTTGTTGATAATTTTTTTATTCTATACCTATCACCAGCATTAATACTGTAGGTAAGTTCAATCTCTGTCTCATTATTTTTACTTTCAGCGCTACTAGAAACAATTTCAACATTGTAATATCCCTTACTTAAATAAAAATTTTTAAGCAATCTTTTATCTAATTCAATTCGTTCAGCATTTAAATATATGTTTCTCGAAATAAATTTCCAAAATTTATGTTCTTCCGATGCTATTACATCTCTTAATCTTTTAAATTTTATTTTTTTATCTCCAATAAAATTTATTTTTGAAATTTTATATTTTTGGCCTTTGTTTATTGAGAAAATTAAATTTAGTCTCTTTTTATCCTGATCAATAGGTTGACTTCTAGCTTCAACTTCTGCAGCATAAAATCCTAATGACTTATAAAAAGATTTGACCATCTCAATATCTTTTTTAATGTCACTTTCAACATATGAACTTTTTTCTTTTAGAGATATTATTTCTAAAATTGCTTCTTTGTATTTTTTAGCCTTTTCTCCATCTATAATGATTGTGTTTATAATTGGATTTTCTTCAACAATAATTGTTAACGTGTTGTTTGTTAAAGTTGTTGATATTTTCGAGAAAAATTTAGTATCATAAAGTTTTTTTATTACTTCATTAATATCGTCTGTTGAGTAATTTTTGTTTAATTGAATTTCACCATAAACTTTCAAGGTTTCATCAGAAATTCTAGAATTTCCTTTGACTTCAATTTTTTTTATAACTTCAGCTTTTAACTGAAATGAAAAAAACAAACTTAAAATAAAAATTAGATATAAAGTTTTTTTCATTTATTTTTCTCTTATAATTTCCATAATTTTATTTCTTGCCCAATTATCAATCTTATAAATTTCGCTAATATTTGGTGAGCTTTTTATAGCATATTTTTGATAATCTTTATGCACCAAAACTGCTTTAAGATAAATATATATTGAGTTAAAGGATATTTTTCCATCTATAAATTTATTAACCAATACCTCATTACTTGCGTTTAATATTATTGGTCCAGAATTAGTGGATGAAAATTTTCTTAATAATGTAACAATTGGAAATCTTTTTTTATCAACTTTTAAAAATTTTAAGCTCTCAAATTTTTTTAGAATATCTTTTTTTGAATATATAAAATTTTTACTATCAAAATTATTTTCAAAAATTGCATTAGCTATCGGTATCTTCATATCAGTTTCATGGTAGAGAAATCTTGTTTGACCATTTTTAAGGACAACAATTGCGTGTATAAGTGATTGAGGGTGAATTATGATTTCATACTTTTTTTTATCAAATGGAAATAATCTATAGGCCTCGATTAATTCTAATACTTTATTCATTAAATTTGATGAATCTATTGAAATTTTTTTTCCCATTTTCCACTTTGGATGTTTAATAGCATCAATAGGTTTAATTGAGTCGAAACTTTTTAATGGTTTTTTTAGAAATGGTCCACCAGATGCTGTTAAATAAATTTTTTCAATTTCATTATCAGTTATATTTTGTGTCAATTGATTTATGGAAAAATGTTCTGAGTCAATAGGTATAATTTTAGTTCTAAATTTTTTTGAAAGTTTTTTGATTATATGCCATCCACATATTATAGTTTCTTTGTTTGCTATTAAAACCTTTTTGCTAATAACTACAAATTTAATAGTTGGTAATAAACCTGCAATACCAACTATAGATGAAATTGTTATATCCAATTTAATTTTTTTTTTGTTAAAACTATTAAAGCTATTAAAAATTTTTATTTTATTTTTTTTAAATTTTTTTTTTATTTTTTTATAAATAATATTATTGCTTATAATAAAATATTTAGGGTTAAAACTTTTGATTTGTTTACATATATTTATATAATTCGAATTAGCCGATAATAAAATAATCTCAAATTTATTTGGATTATTTTTAAAAATGTTTAACGAAGTTTTGCCAATTGATCCTGTTGATCCTAAAATTGCAATTTTCTTTTTCATGGAAATAATTTAAAATAATAGAAAATGTTTGCAACTATCACTGAAAACATTAAACCATCAATCCGATCAAATATACCTCCATGCCCAGGTAAAAGTTTGCCAGTATCTTTAATTTTTTCTAATCTTTTAAAATATGAGATCGTTAAATCACCAATCTGTGATGCTAATGAAAAAATTAATGCTAAAATAAAATATTTTATTTTTAGTATAAAACTAAAATCAAAATTAAATAATAAACTCACAATTAATCCTAACAAGAATACTGACAATAAAGAAAAAATAAATGATCCTATAACCCCAGATAATGTTTTTTTAGGACTAATCTTTGTAAAGTTTTTCCATTTAAAATATTTTCCAAATATATAGCCTCCAATATCAGAACTAATTGTTAATATAATGATCCAAATTAACAAAATAAATGATGAAGCTGTATCGTTTCTTAAATGAAGAACTGAAAGAAGCGATACTACTAAAATACTATCCAGAAATATTATTGATAGCTTTTTTTTAAATGCTGAAAATGCTTCAAAATTAGCAAGAATTAAAATTGCATATAAAAATGAAACTATGTAACTACCTCCCATTATTATGAAATACAATGAAATTGGTAAAACTATTAATGAAGTAAAAATTCTTTTATTTGTGTTGCTCATATTTTACCAAAATTTCTTTTTACCTTTTTAAAGTGCTCTAAAACATTATTAAAATCATTAACATTAAAATCAGGCCAAAGTTTTTTAATAAAGTATATTTCAGAATATGATAATTGCCAAAGTAAAAAATTGCTCAATCTTTTCTTTCCTCCTGTTCTAATTAATAAATCTGGATCATCCATGCCTTTTGTATATAGGTTATTTTCAAAGTTTTTCATTGAAATTTTTATTTGATTTTTTTTTAATACTTTAAATGTACTTAGAATCTCATGCTTTGATCCATAATTAATTGCTAAATTTACTCTTATTTTTTTACAATCCTTTGTGGTGCTGGTGCTTTTAATTAAACACTTTTTTATTTTTTTCGGTAAAGACTTTATGTTTCCAATAATATTGATTTTAACTCCATTTTTTTTTAGGTTGTTAATTTCTTTATTAAAATAATCCTCGATTAGTTTAAAAAGAAATGAAATTTCTTTTTTGGGTCTTTTCCAGTTTTCTGTAGAAAAAGTATAAAAGGTTAATATTGGTATTTTTTTTTTTATAGAAGTTTTTACAATTTTTTGAATTACTTCAACTCCCTTTAGATGTCCATAATTTCTTGATTTCCCTCTTTTTTTTCCCCACCTTCCATTTCCATCCATAATAATGGCAACATGGTTGATTTTGTTCATAGAGTAAGAATTTCTTTTTCTTTTTCAGTTAATATTTTTTCAATTGCTAAAATTTTCTCATCTGTATTTTTTTGAACCTGACTTTCATAATCTTTACTCTCATCTTCGCTTATTTTCTTTTCTTTCAATAATTTTTTTATACTATCATTGCTTTCCCTTCTTATATTTCTTATAGCCACCTTGCCTTTCTCACCTAGAGTTTTTAAAATTTTCGTTAATTCTTTTCTTCTATCTTCAGTAAGCTGTGGAATGTGTATTCTTAATATTTGACCATCTACCTGGGGATTAATTCCTAAATTAGATTTTTGGATTTCTGAGTCTATTACTTTTACATTATTTTTATCCCAAACTTGTATTGATATAGTTCGTGGTTCAGGAATGGTAATAGTTGCTATCTGATTAATTGGCATTTTTTGTCCATAAACATCTATTTTAATCAAATCTAACATTGCGGGGTTTGCTCTTCCGGTTCGAAGAGTACTTAAATCCTTTTGAAAAGAAATAATAGTCTTGCTCATTTTTTGTTTTAATTCATTAATATCAAACATAACAATTTTTAATCTATACCCTCACCAACTTTATATCTGACAAAATCTAAAACCTTAATTTCACTCTCAACGGAATACTCTTTAATTATTTGAGAAACTTTTTTTTTGGTATCCATTATCCATAATTGATCTAATAAAGTATTTTCAGAAATAAATTTTTTTATTTTCCCTTTAGAAATTTTTTCGATCATTTCTGTTTTTTTGCCAGAATTTTTTAATTCTTCGTTTATTATTTCCAATTCTTTATCCAAAATTTCTTTGTTTATACCTTTTTCATCAATTGATATTGGTGCCTGTGCAGCAATATGCATTGCTAATTTTGTTCCTAAATCTTTTAAATTCTTATTATTAGTTTTGTTTAATTGAATAATAGAAACAACTTTACCAATATTATTTTCTAAAGAGTTGTGGATATAAGAAAAGTTTATTCCATTGTTATCAAAATATTTTGCTCTTCTTATTGTTATCTTTTCACCAATTTTAGAAATTAAAGTTATGAGATTTTCATCTACTGTTTTATGATTTTTCATTTTACTTAACTTTAATTTTTCTATAACAGATTTATTTTGAAAATTTAACTCAGATATTTCTTTGCAAAATGATATAAAATCTTTATTTTTTGCAACAAAGTCTGTTTCGCTATTTATTTCTATCGTTGATATTTTATTTTCTTTTTCAAATACTAAAACTAATCCGTCGGCAGCTACTCTTCCCATTTTTTTTGAAGCTTTAGCAATACCTTTTTTTCTTAAATACTCTATAGATTTATTTATATCTCCATTATTTTCATCTATTGCTAATTTACAATCTTTAAAACCTACACCAGTTATTTCCCTTAACTTTTTTATGTTCTCAAGAGTTTGTTTGTCCGACATTCTATTTTGGAAAATTATTTTTTAATTACTTCTTTATTTAATTTTTTTTCTTTTTCTATAATTTTTTTCTTATTTTTGTCGCTATTAACATCAGTTTCTGTTATTTTTTTTGCAATATACTTTTTGGCATCATTAATTGTATCCCTCAAAATCTCACAATATAAATTAATTGATCTTCTAGCATCATCATTACCTGGTATTGGATAATTTATTCCTGTTGGATCTGAGTTAGAATCTAAAACTGCAACTATTGGAATATTTAATTTAATAGCTTCTTTTACTGCTATAGACTCAATATTTGTATCAATAATAAAAAGCATATTTGGTACTACCTTCATGTCTGAGATGCCACCTAAAGATCTTTTAAGTTTATCTTTTTCACTACTTAATTTGAGGATTTCTTTTTTTGTAAAGCCTATATCTTCGTCTTTAGATAGATCTTGCTCTAATTTTTTTAATCTCTTTATTGAATTTTGAATTGTTTTCCAATTTGTTAACATTCCACCAAGCCATCTATGATTTACATAAAACTGGTCTGTTTCACTTGCGAGTTTTAAAACACTTTCTGAGGCTTGTTTTTTTGTTGAAACGATTAATATTTTTCCACCGCTCGAAATACACTTATGAACATGTTGCATAGCTTCTTTAATCAAATTTACTGTTTTTGTTAAATCAATAATATGTATTGAATTTTTTTCACCAAAAATAAATTTTTTCATTTTTGGATTCCATCTAAGTGTTTTATGGCCTAAATGCACTCCGGCTTCTAGTAATTGTTTAATTGATACTTCAGGTATATTCATAATTTTTTCCGGTTAATCCTCCACAGCTTTCCTCTCGGACCGGCGGGCTCACACCCTAATGCTGTGTGCGTAATTAGATGGTTTTTATAATTATTTTTCTAAAAAATCAAGTTATTAAAAACTTATTTTTTCAACATATTCTTTATCTTTAATGTGATTAAATGTGCCTACATTAAATTTTCTTAAATTTTTCAGAGAAAATGTATAAATTTTAGAAGTTTTTCTAATTTTAATCTCAATTTTTGTATTACCATTTTCTTTTAATAATTTTTGTAAGTCATTCAAATTTGACTGATTTTTTAATTCTATTGTAACCTTGTCATATTCTTTTTTTGTGAACTCATTTAAACTTATAAGTTTTTTAATATTTATTCTTCTAGATAAATTATCTTGACTTAAATTATCTTTTTGGAGAGTTAGAATAAATGAATTTGCAGTTTTTAGGTTTTCTCTATTTAAAACTAGAAGGTCGGAAAATAAAAATAATTCAAATTCACTCTCAAGGTCACTAAATTTCACTATTGCAAAAGGAGTTCCTTTAGAACTTTTCTTTTCTTGAATTGACATTATAGTACCAGCAACAAGGGCTGAGCTATCTTTGGAATGGGTAAAATGATTAAAACTAGTAATATTCATCTTATCAAAATAATCATTGTAAACTTTAAGTGGATGATCTGACATATAAAATCCGATTGACTTAAATTCATTCATTAGCATATCATTATTTGACCAATTATTTTTTTTTTCAACTTTAAACACTAGTTCATTATCATCTGAGCTCTCTGAAAAAAGACTATTTTGATTACTTTCTTTTTCTTCCCATAAACTTTTATTTAGTTGAATTATTTTTGGAATTGACTCAAACAAACCTTTTCTGTTCTTTTCAAGGTCATCAAAAGCTCCTGCTTTAGTTAATCCTTCAAGTTGAAGTTTGTTAATATCTTTGGGATTTGATCTTGTGATAAAATCATTTAACGATTTAAATTTACCATTTTTTAACCTTTCGTTTATTAAATTTGAAACAGCTTCTCTACCCACGCTTTTTATCCCTGACAAAGCATAATAAATTTTATTTTTTTCAGGTTTAAAATCTGCAAAACAAGTGTTTATGTTAGGTCTAATAATTTCAATTTTTAGTCTTTTTAACTCCTCCACAAATTCTCTTAACTTATCAGTGTTTGATAACTCTGTGGACATAGAAGCAGCAATGAAATCTTCCTTAAAATAAAATTTCAAATAAGCAGTTTGATAAGCAATTAAAGCATAAGCTGCAGCATGACTTTTATTAAAGCCATACTCTGCAAATGGCATTATTTTTTTAAAAATAAAAGATGCTATTTCCTTACTTATATTGTTGTTTATTGTGCCTTTAATAAATTTCTCCTCTTGTTTTTCTAATTCTTTTCTTTTTTTCTTGCCCATAGCTTTCCTCAATATATCTGCTTCACCTGCTGTGAAACCTGCGATTGTTTGAGCTATTTGCATAACTTGTTCCTGATAAATAATTATACCGTAAGTGGGTTTTAATATTGTTTCTAAACTTTCATGGATATAATCTGGTTTTTTTAATCCATTCTTACAATCATTATAAATTGGAATATTATTCATTGGACCTGGTCGATAAAGTGCAACTAATGCAACTATATCTTCAAATTGATTAGGTTTCATTTGTTTAAGAGCAGATCTAACTCCAGAACTTTCTAATTGAAATAAACCTTTAGTTTCTCCGCTTGAAAGCATTTCAAAGATATTTGAATCATCAAGAGGAATTTTTGATATATCTATTTTAGTACCTTTGTTCTTGAGCATTTCAATAGTCTTGCTAATAACTGTGAGAGTATTAAGACCTAAAATATCAAATTTTACTAATCCGGAATTTTCAGATGAGTGCATATCAAACTGTGTTGAAGGTAAAAATAAATTTGAGTCACTGTCTTTATATAACGGGACTTGCTCTGCTAATGTTTCATCTGCTATCACAACTCCAGCTGCATGAGTTGCTAAATTTCTATTGAGACCCTCGAGCTTGAGGGAGAGTTCAATTAATTTTTTTACTTTTGGATTATTTTTTTCTTCTTCTGCTATTCTAGGTTCCCTAGCAATAGACTCTTGCAAAGTTAGGGGTCTAGATGGATCAAATGGAATCATTTTACAAAGTCGATCTACGTGACCATAAGGAAGACCAATTACACGGCCTATGTCTCTTAGTGCCATTCTAGCTTTTAATTTACCAAAAGTTATTATGTGGGCGACGCCTCCTTTATATTTAGACTTTAAATATTTAAATACTAAATCTCTTTTTTCTTCACAAAAATCTATATCAAAATCTGGCATGGATATTCTGTCTGGATTAAGGAATCTCTCAAAAATTAAACCAAATTCAATCGGATCGAGATCTGTGATATCTAAAGAGTAAGCAACTAAAGAGCCAGCACCAGATCCTCTTCCTGGACCTACTGGAATATTATTTTTTTTTGCCCATTTAATATAATCTGAAACTATTAAAAAATATCCGGAATAATTCATTTTATTAATAATTTGAATTTCGTGATTTAATCTCTCATTATAAATTTTTTCTATTTTTGTTTTGTTAAAACTCTTCTGTTTTTTAAATACAAAGTTTTCTAATCTGTTTTTTAAGCCGTTTGTAGACAGGCGAAGAAGCTCTTCTTGTTCGGTTAAATTACTGGAAATCTTTATTGAAGGTAGATTTGGAGCAGATTTTTTTAGTTTGTAAGAAAATCTAAATGGAAAATTATAATTATTTTCAAGTGCTTCAGGTAAATCTTTGTAAATTTGTTTTATTTCATCTGTGCTCTTAATGTAGTGTTGGTCACTATATTTTTTTCTTTTTTCTTCATTTATATAAGTTTTTTGTCCTATGCATAAAAGTGCGTCATGTGCTTCGAACATATCCTGTTCTATATAAAAAACTTCTTGTGATGCTATGAGAGGTATTTTGATTTTCTTTGATAATTCTAACAAGTTATGTTCTATAGCCTTCTCCTCAAAATCATTATGCCGCTGAATTTCTAAGTAAAATCTATCACCAAATACTGATTTAATTTCTGAAGAAAATTGCTGAAGTTGTTTAGGATTATTTTTTTTAATTAACTTAAAAAAAAGTGAGTCTAAACCACCACTAGTCATGATCAAGTCATCACAATTTTCTAAAAGATCCTCGAGATTACAATGTGGAGGTTGAGAGGCTTCAACATCAAGAAAACTTTTAGAAGATAATTTCGTAAGATTTCTAAATCCTTTTTCAGATTTAGCAAAAATAGGGATTTTTCCAATTAATTCATCAAATTTAAAGTTGATTTGTGAACCCAATATTGGCTGAGTTCCTACTTTACTTATTTCTTCAGAAAATTCTAACGCTCCACATAGGTTAAAACTATCACTTAATCCGATTGCGCTTATTTTTTTATCTTTGCAAAATTTTGCAAGATCCGGAATTTTAATTGCACCTTCACAAATTGAGTATTGTGTATGAATTTTAAAATGTACAAATTTTTTTTTATTATCATCCATTAACTCTTTTTATATTACCATCACTTATGCTTAAAGTATAATCTGCTTTTTTTGCGATTTCTCTATTATGGGTTGCAATTAAAATTATTTTATTTTTTTGTTTTAGTTTTAAAAAATATGAAAAAACTTCATTAGAATTTTTTAAATCAAGATTGCCTGTAGGTTCGTCTGCTAATATGATTTTAGTATCTGCAATCAATGATCTTGCAATTGCAACTCTTTGTTGTTCACCACCTGATAAGTCATTAGGAAAATGATTCAGCCTATGGCTAAGATTAACTTTTTTTAAAAACTTCTCTGCTTTTTTTATTGAGTCCGAATAACTTTGATTTCTAATTATTAGTGGCATGGCAACATTTTCGATAGCTGTAAAATCTGAGAGCAAGTTATTATTTTGAAATATAATTGAAATATTATCTCTAATAATTTGATTTTTTTTATCCTCGGTAATATTATAAGTTTCTTTTCCGAAAATTGAAATTTTACCAGTAGTGGGCTTGTCTAAAAGAGCAATAAGATGTAAAAGGGTAGACTTTCCTGAACCTGATGGGCCTATTAAAGCAACGATTTTACCCATTTCGAGTTTAAGATTTAAATTTTTCAAAACCCTTACAACATATTTATTGTTAACAAAATTTTTTGTAATCTTCTCTATTTTTATAAAATTATTATTCATATTTTAATGCTTTTATTGGTTCAATTTTAGTTGCAGCAAGAGATGGAAAAAAAGATGCTAGAGAAGAAATGGCTATAGAAAAAAATGATATCAATAGTACTGAGTTGACACTTATTTCACTTGGCATTTCATCTAAAAAATAAACGTCCTCAGGAAAAATTTGTAAGTTTAAAACTGAGGATAAAAACTGCCTTATCTCCTCTATATAAACTGAGAATATAATACCTAATATTACACCGGTAAAAGTTGCTATCAAACCAATCAGAAAGCCTGTTAAGAAAAAAGATTTTATAATAGATTTTTTAGATAAACCAAGTGCTTTTAAAATTGCTATCTCTTTAGTCTTGTTTTTAATAAGTATTGTTAATCCTGATATTATATTGAATGCAGCAACAATTATAATTAAAGTTAATATCAGAAACATGACATTTCTCTCAACTTTTAAAGCAGTTAAAAAAGATTTATTTAAATCAGACCATGAACTTACAAATAAATTCGGATTTTGACTTTGTATCTCATCTTTATATCTATTTGCATTCAATGGATCATTAACATACATTTCTAAAACAATATCTTCATCAGATTTTTCAAAAAAGGACAATGAATCATCAATAGTAAAGAAAACTATATTTCTATCATAATCGTACAAACCACTACTGAACACAGAGACAATCTTATAAACTGATTGTTTTGGAATTAATCCAAGCATAGTAGATGAGGATGTTGAAGACATAATATTTATTTTATCCCCTACTACAACGCCCAACTCTATAGCTAATTGTTTTCCAATTACTACTGTGTTTTTTTTAAAGTTTGAAATTGTTCCATCAATTATATTGTTATTATTAAATAACTTGATTTCATTAATTTGATTTGTATCAATTCCTCTTACAAAAACCCCTTTTGCCGTATCATTCATCATAATTACAGCTTCATTACTAAATGTTTTAATTATTTTAGCATTTTTGTATTCATTTTTAATATTTAAATAGAAATCTTTGCTAATTTTCTCGCCATAAGGCTTTATAGTTATATGTGGATTAAAACCTAAAATTTTATCCGTTAATTCTGTTCTGAAACCATTCATAACTGACATTACAATGATTAGGGTAGCTACACCTAGCATTATTCCAAGAAAAGAGAAAATTGATATTACCTTTAAAAACCCTTCCTTTTTTTTGGGTTTAAGATTTCTAATGGTAATTAATTTTTCTATGGTGTTAAACAATTTATTTTTTTAATAGGTTGATGATTTTATTTATTTCTAAAACTTGAGTTTCTTTTCCAATTTCCTTAAATTCAAATTCGTCTTTAGCTGTCTTTGAACCTACTATTATCTGGTAGGGTATGCCAATTAAATCATGTTTTTTAAATTTATTTGAAATATTTTCTTCAACATCATCGAGTAACACATCAATATCTTTCTCAATGAGAGATTTATAAAGTTTTTTTGCTTTTTCAATATTTGAATTATCATTTTTGTTTATAGCTGGAATTATTACAGCATCAAATGGAGAAACTTCTCGCGGCCATTTCATCTTGTCATTTGAAAATTTAGCCTCTATTATAGCTGCAACTAACCTTGATACACCAATTCCGTACGAACCCATTTTCACAAAGGTTTTTTTTCCATCTTTGCTATCAACTGAACAATTCATAGACTTTGAATATTTATCACCAAAATAAAATATATGACCTACTTCTATTCCTTTGGTTTGTAGTTGATTATCTTTTTTAACATTCTTATTAAAATCCTCAGATTTAAATTTTTCATCTGTGACAGCATAAAACTTTGAAAAATCGTCTCTCATTACTTTTAGGGAATTCTTTTCATTTTTATAATTTTCAATGGGTACATCAAAAATTCTTTTATCTGCAAAAATTTTACTTTCACCTGTTTCTGCTAAAATTATAAATTCATGTGATAGATCTCCACCTATTGGTCCTGTTTCTGCTTTCATTGGTATAGACTTCAAGCCTAAACGGTTGAATGTTTTAAGATAAGAAAGAAACATTTTATTATATGATAGTTCCGCATCGTTTTCGTTTAAATCAAATGAGTAGGCATCTTTCATATAAAATTCTCTACATCTCATGACACCAAATCTAGGTCTCAGCTCATCTCTAAATTTCCACTGTATGTGATAAAAAATTTGAGGCAATAATTTGTATGATTTTACACTAGTTCTAAATATTTCAGTGATTTGCTCCTCATTTGTAGGCCCATATAGCATTTCTCTCTTTTGTCTATCAGAAATTCTAAGCATTTCTTCTCCATAATCTTCGTACCTTCCGCTTTCTTTCCAAATATCAGCAGATTGTATAGTTGGCATCAACATTTCTTGCGCTCCAATACTATTTTGTTCTTCTCTAATTATATTTTCTATTTTTTTCATTACCTTAAAACCAAGTGGTAACCAAGAGTATATTCCTGCAGAAGCTTGTCGTATCATTCCTGTTCGTAACATTAATTGATGTGATTTAATTTTTGCCTCAGTGGGTATATCTTTTGCTATCGGTATGAATAATTTTGATAAAAACATTATAATCTAGCTATATTTATATTTGTAAAAGGTTTTTTTCCTGTTTTATCTTTTATAATTCGTCTGCAGTTCTGTTTAACTATTTCTATTAAACTTTTTTCTTGATTTTTATTTTTTAATGAAAAGGTTCTGCAAGTATTAAAAATTTCATCTTCCATTTCAAAAATAATTTTTTCATCAAAACTATTCTCAGGAATACCTCTGTATGATATTACAGGTTTGTTAAGTTTTCCGCTATTATTTAATATTAGTGTAATTTCTAGGTATCCATTTAAAGATAGGTTTCTTCTTTCTTTAATTGACTGAGAATTTTCACCTACTGGAATATTACCATCTAAATACATTTTTCCAGATGGGGCTTTATCAATAATCTCAGGATTTTTTCCTGGAAAAAGTCTAACAATATCTCCATCCTCTATTCTTAAAGCATTTGG
>MDTB01225219.1_pt1 | contig 16903 bp, 16 predicted proteins | sample 811161 | NCBI WGS metagenome assembly MDTB01 (sample SAMN05326650, study PRJNA326480) | marine metagenome | isolation source: seawater | place: Mediterranean Sea | collected 2009
CTCCATCTTGTATTATTTCCCCACATTTGAGGAGTTGAGCAAAAAGTACATTTTTCTGGACATCCTCTTGAACACATAACACTCAAAACCCTTTTGGATCTCGATTTTGCTGAATGGAAAGCTCCAATTTTAAAATATGCTTCCATATCTACCAAGTGTCTTGCAGGTCTAGGCAACAAGTTAAGATTGTGTATTCTTGTTGGTGGATTAATTAAATATTTTTTTGGACTTATTCTTTTTATTAAACCTGGAATTTTTGAAATATCCTCTTTATTCATTAACTTATTAGTAAGTTCTAGGAATGAAAATTCTCCTTCACCAGTCATTGCAAAATCAAAATGATTGTTTTCTAAATCATTAATAATATTAGGCAAACCTGAATTTCCAGTCACTTTAGAGACATTATAATCTGTAACTGCACTTGAAATATGATTTCCACCTAAAATTACAGTTGTATCTTTTTTTACTTTTTTTATAATTTTAGCAATGTTATGTGCAGACTCTAATAAATTTGAAAATAAAACTGAGATTGCTGCCACATCTGGAGAAAAATTATCAATAACTTTTGCTATTTTTTCGTCATTTTGCCCAATCATTACAATATTATTTTTTTTGTCAACTAGCTCTCTGTTATCCCAACCATCTAGTGCTGCGTCATAAATCTTCACGATATGACCATGCTTTTCTAAATTGGCTGCAATTAACATTAAACCTAATGATGGTTGTATTCTGTTTACACCGTCACCTATACCTTTAAGATTTGGTGTAATTAACAGAACTCTTGCTTTTTTATTCATTTTAATTTTAATCTTTTATTTTTCTTTATTTTTTTCATTAGTTCGACCGATAATTCTCTAATCGATTTGTTAAAATTGTTTTCAATCATTATGTCGTAGTTTTTTGGATATTCAGGTTTTATGTGAATTCCAAGTATATTTTTTTTATTTTTATAAGTTTTTTTTCTTTTTAATTTTATAATTTTTTTTATCTCAGATCTTATATAGATTTGAAAAAAATTTTTAATGTTTTTTTTATAAATTTTTCTTGCCGAATTGTTTAGACAAACAGCACTATATATTATATTTAAGCCTTGATTTGCCAATAATTGTAACAATTTACTAAACTTATGTGAATTTTGAGTTCTTTCTTTTTTGGAGTATCCATTTCTATCAAAAAATCGTCTTAACATATCTCCACTTAAGATTATTGTTTTACCAAATCTCTTGGATATTTCCTTCAAAACATTTTTAGATATAGAGGTTTTACCTGAGCCTGAGAAGCCCTCTATCCAGAAAATTATACCTATTTTTGTCCTCATTTTTGTAAAATTTTTATAATTTTTTTTCTTAATAAACTTGAACTAATACCCTTTGTCCTACTAAAGGTTTTAATTTTTACAGATTTGACTTTATTTTTGTTATCATTTCCATGAATTAATAAATCAATTTTATTTTTTTTTAAATATTCATCATTTAGAAAAAATTGAGATGGAATTACTTTTTTTACATATTTAATTGACTCTAAAATTTCTTTTCTATGATTAAATTTAATCTCTGGATTATAGCCTTTGTACTTTTTTATTTGTTTATCTTTAGTAAGACCAATAATTACATCACCAAATTTACTTGCCTTTTTTAATAATCTTATATGACCATGATGTAAAAGAGTTGCTGACATATCGACCATAATCTTATTTTTTCTTCTCATATCTTTAAATTATTTAAAATTTTTCCTTTGGCTTTTTTACCTAAGTGAGCCTCACCCAAATGACAAACAACACTTCCACCAATATCGTTTCTTGGTTGGTATAAAATAACTTTTTTGCTTTTTGCAGTTATATTGTAATTAACATGTGTACACAAATTTGGCTGAAAAATTTTTGGCTGAGATAAATGTTTATCCATTTTTTTTAAAAACAATTTTTTATTTACTCTAACACTTTCGGCAAAATCTGAATGTTTATTAAGCACATCATTAAGAGAGTAAATTATATGATAAGGTCCAGTCATTTTTTTATTAATATGAGAATTTATATCCATATAAAATGAGTTAATTTGATTATTCGGATTTACTTTAAATCCTACGAAGCAGGCTCCAGTTAAACCAAACAACCCTTTACATGAACTAAAACCAAGAACATCACTCAAATCATGATATTTTTCCAAACCTATTGAAGCGGTTGCATCTAGCATCAATTTAGATTTACATCTTTTTTTTAATTTATCCAATTCTTCTATTGGTATTTTTAATCCTAAACTAGTTTCTGTATAGCATGAAAATATCCAATCATAATTTTCAGAAAAATTATCAATTTCCTTCCAAGATATTCTTTTTATCTTTTTAATATTTCCAAAATTTTTTTTGGCACACGTGCTCAAAAAAAATAATCTGTCTGAGTAATACCCGGCATCTATAATCAAAACTTTTCCATATAAAAAATTAATTGCCATTAATTCTAGTGCTAAACTACCTGAACCTTGCAACCTGGCAATTTTTTCTTGTCCGCAAAGTTTTAATATTTTTTCTAAAACAATTTTTTCTTTTTTTAAATATTCAATATCTCCTCTTCCAAAGCATGGATTTAAATTTGAAACATTTTCCTTAATTAAACTAGCAGGTCCTGCTGTAAATATAATTTTTTCCTTATTTTTTTTTTTAATTAATTTTTCTAAATCAGTCATTTTAACAAACCTAATCTTTTAATAAAAAAATTTTTTCTTTTATTCATGTTTCTATCTGGTCTACCTAAATTATCTCTATAACCTTTTTTACAATCTATTTGTAAAAAAGAATTACTTTTTTGTTCAAAAGCCTTTTTGAGGTTTTTTTTGATAGAACTTTTTTTTTTTATTAAAATAGTATTTTTATATCCACAAATTTTTGCAATTTTTACGAAATTAATAGATTTACCAAGTGTTGGTTGACCACCTACTGAGTCGTGAGACTTATTATTTATTAGTACGTGAATAAGATTTTTGAACTTAGAACATAAACCTAAAGAGCCTAAGTGCATCAATAATGATCCATCTCCATCAATACAAATTACTTTACTTTTTCTTTTATTCATAGCTATTGCTGCTGCTATTTGACTAACATGACCCATTCCACCAACTGTTAAAAAATCCTTAAGATCATTTTGTTTTTTTGACTTTCTTATTTCAGATAATTCTCTAGAAGCCATTCCAGTTGTTGATAAGATTATATTATCTTTCTTTGAAATTTCTATTATATCTTTAATAATTTCCTCCCTATATAAATATTTTTTAGTAATTTGCATTTTTTTATTATCTAAATTTTTAAAGGTATTTTTTCTTACTACAAGTGCTACAGGAGACTGTTTTTTTTCAGAAACCTTTAACAAAGTTTTAAAAATTTTATCTAAACTTTTTGTATTATGATTTATAATTTTAAAAGGTATATCGAGTAATCTTAATTGATTTAGAGTGATTGCACCCTGTTTTTTATGTTGTGGTTCATCATTTATTTGTTTGAAATTTTTAATTTCTCCTCTCCAACCAATTACTAAAAAAATAGGTATTCCATAAACTTTAGGGTGTGCTAAGGAAGTAATTGGATTAATGATATTACCAAGTCCTGAATTTTGAAGATAAACAAGACCAGGTTTTTTTGTTGCAAGATAGTGGCCTATAGCAAAAGCAATTGCAGAACCCTCGTTTGTTGAGATGAAATGATTTTTAAATTTTCTATCTATTCTATTTGTCAAATTTTTTAAAAGAGAGTCTGGCACACCTGTGATGAGATTTATCTTATTCTTTTTAATTACCTGAATAAATTGGTCTGGGTTAATCACTAATCTGTACCGGGTATCAATTTTAAAATATTCTTTATACTAATAAGACTTTTATCTGATTCTTTTGATCTTCCATATTTAAGGATTTCTCTAGCAGTTTTTTCCATTGCAGGGTAGGCCGATCTAAATAGGTGATTAGCATAGATAACAATATTAAATTTTTTTTTTATAAGATCATCTTCTTTAACAGAATTGTAAGTAGATGGTACACAAATTAAAGGTATAGATTTAAATTTTTTTCGAAATTTAGTCGCGAAATCGAATACTTCTTTAGGAGTTTTCTTTTTACTATGAATCATTATACCGTTAGCTCCTGCATCAATATATCTATTTGCTCTAGACAAAGCATCTTTCATTCCTTTTTCTAAAATTAAACTTTCTAATCTAGCAATGATCATAAATTCATCGTTAAGTTTAGTTTTATTGATAACTTTAATTTTATCACAGAAATTTTTAACAGTTTCCTGTTTTTGGTTTGAAGTCTTTTCATTTAATGAGTTTTTTTTCAAACCAGTCTTATCTTCCATAATAACAGCAGATATCCCAAGTCTTTCAATAGATTTAATATTTAATTTTAAGTGTTCGATTTTTCCTCCAGTATCAATATCCATAATTAAGGGTTTAGTGGTAACATCGAAAATATTATTTATATTACTTAATCTTTCAGAAATATCTAATGCCTCAATATCTGGCTTACCCATACTTGTTGCGTCTGTTAAAGAGCTCGACCAAAAACCATCAAAACTTTTTGTGGTATTTTGATCTTTAAAAATTACATTTTCAGCAATGATTGCAGAAATTGGATTATGTGTTTCAATAAATCTTAATAAAGTTTTAGAGTCCAAAAGTCTTTTAAGGGTTTTAAGTCTAATTTCAGAAGTCGTGAAATTACTTTTATTTTCTTCAGCTAATGCTGTAGACGAAACTCCTTTAGTGTATGGAACTTCTATTAATTTACCATCAAAACTTTTTAATGCTTTTATAGCATTTTTTCTTAAATTAAATTGGGGTCCTGACATCCAATCATCTCCATGAATCATATACTCTGGTTTTATTCTTTTTAGGTTATTAGAGTAATCCCATTCATCTTGAGGAATAACTTTGTAAACTCCTTTTAAATTTTTTATTATTTGTTTTCTCTGTTTAAAGTTCAACATCGGTAGTCTTTTGTGGTCCGAGATTGCCTTGTCAGTAAGAAGTCCAACGATAATCTTTCCATACTTTCTCGCTTTTTCAATAAGATTTATATGACCATGATGGATAGAGTCCCCAGAAAGGCCAATATATATTTTTTTTTCTTTCATAAAAAATTGATTATTTTTCCATAATAATATATACGTTCAAAAGTTGAACACCAAATATATTTATAGATTAAATTAATAAATAAGCAATGTTAAAAATTTCAATTAATGATTAAAAAAAGAATTATTTGTATAGTTCAAGCAAGAATGTCAAGTAAAAGACTACCAGCAAAGATACTTTTGTCGGGTTATGATAAACCTTTATTACTACATACTATAGAGAGATTAAAAAAATCAAAAAAGATAAAAGATGTAATTATAGCTACATCAAAACTTAAAATTGATGACGTAATTTTTGACTTGTGTAAAAAAAATAAGATAAGTGTTTTTAGAGGTCATCCAGATAATCTTTTAGATAGATATTATAATTGCGCCAAAAAGTATAAATCAGATATTGTTGTTAGAATTACATCTGATTGTCCTTTAATTGATTATGAGGTAGTTGACTCTGTGATTAAAAGATTTGAGTCTACAAAAGTAGATTTTTGCAGTAATTTACATCCTCCATCTTTTCCAGATGGTTTTGATGTGGAAGTTTTTAGTTTTAAAATATTAAAACATGCTTTCTTAAAAGCAAAAAAAAAATTTCAAAAAGAGCATGTCACACCTTATATTTGGGATAACCCAACAAAATTTAAGATTAGTAATTATAGTACGTCTTTAAAAAATCGATATTATGAAAAATATAGATTGACCATAGATTATAAAGAAGATTATTTTGTTATTTGGAAAATTTATCAAAAATTATATAAAAAAAATAAGTTTTTTAGATTGAAAAGTATTCTTAATTTTTTAAGAAAAAACCCAAAATTTTTGATAAATAAAAACTTGATAAAAGATAACTGGTATAAACATTATTTGACAAAATTAAAGACGATCACAAAGAAAGATACGAGACTAGCTAATGTTTAAAAAGTATAAAAATAATCCAAAAAATTTACAACGTTATGCATCTAAATTAATTCCAGGCACTTCACAATTATTTGGAAAAAAACCAGAGTTATATTTACCTGGGGGTAAATGGCCAACTTATTACTCGAAGTCGAAAGGCGTGACTGTTTGGGGGATAGATAATAAAAAATATTTTGATTTTACTATGGTAGGAATTGGAACTTCTGTTTTAGGATATGCAGATCCAGATATCAACAAAGTTGCAATTAAGTCTTTAAATGCTGCACCAATGAATACTTTAAACCCTCCCGAGGATGTTGAATTAGCAGAAATTTTATTAAAATACCATCCATGGGCAGAAAATGTCCGTTACTGCAGGACTGGGGGCGAGAGTATGTCAATAGCGATCAGATTAGCTCGTGCATTTAATAAAAGGGACAAGATTTTATTTTGTGGATATCATGGTTGGTATGATTGGTATTTATCAGCGAATTTAAAATCAACTAAAATACTTAACTCACATTTACTTTCTGGACTTGAACCTCTGGGAGTCCCTAAGGCTTTAAAAGGAAGCATGATATCTTTTAAATATAATGATTTTGATGATTTAGAAAAAGTGGTTAAAAAAAATGCAAAAAATTGCGCAGCTATAGTTTTAGAGCCGTGCAGGGAAATTAAGCCTAATAAAGAATATTTAAAAGAGCTAAAAAGAATAGCTAAAAAAAATAACACAATCTTGATATTTGATGAAATTACAAGTGGTTGGAGAGTAGGCACTTCAGGTATTCACATGGATATAGGTGTTGAACCTGATGTGGCTGTTTTTGGCAAAACTATAGCAAATGGTTTCGCTATGGGAGCAATTATTGGAAAAAAAAAAGTTATGAAAAATGCTACAAAAACCTTTCTAAGCAGTGCCTTTTGGACTGAAAGGATTGGTCCAGCTTGTGCAGTTGAATTTATAAAAAAACATAAAAGACTAAATCTTGGAAAAATACTTTGTAAAAAAGGGAAAAGAATTAAAAAAATTTGGAATGATGCAGCCAAAAATGCAGGTCTAGAGATAGAAATTCAGGGAATAGATCCACTTGCTAATTTCAAATTAATACTTTCAGATTGGCAAGTTGGAATTACTTTTTTCATCCAAGAAATGTTAAAGAAAAATTTTTTAGCATCAAACAGGTGTTATGCAAATTATGCACACTCTGATGTTTTATTAAATACATATGAATCAGCTTGTTTTGAGATATTCAATAAAATTGCAAAATTAGAGAAAAATAACAGACTAAAAAAGAGTCTTGATGGTCCAGTCAAACAAATGGATTTTAAAAGGTATACGAACTAAATGAAAAACTTAGTAAATAAGAATATTGTCATAACTGGCGCAATGGGGTTAATAGGAAAAAAAATTTCTGAAGTCTTAGCTATTAATAAAGCAAATGTAATTATGTTAGATATTAAAAATAAACAGGATATTATAAAAATTAAAAATTATCATTATATCAAAAGATATTTAAATTATCTTAAGTGTGATGTTTCAAACGAAAAATCTTTAAAAAAAGTAAGTAAAATTATTTTTAAACAATATAAAAAAATCGACGTCTTAATAAATGCTGCTGCGATAACAGATGCTGTGGAAAGAAAAGACAAAGACAAAGTAAAAAATTCAATGTTTGAAAATTTTACAACTAAAGATTGGAATAGATCAATCCTTGGTAATCTAAACAGTATGTTTTTATGTTCTCAGATTTTTGGAAAAGAAATGATAAAATTTAAAAATGGGTCAATTATTAATTTTTCTTCAACATATGGAATGGTTGGTCCAGATCAATCTATTTATACTAATAAATATAAACAAAATTTATTTTACAAAAACCCTGCATATCCAACCGCCAAAGGAGCAGTAATAAGTTTTACAAAATATCTTGCAGCTTACTGGGGACATAAAGGAATAAGAGTTAATTGTATTTCTCCTGGGGGTATTCAAAATAATCAAAGTAATCTTTTTATTAAAAAGTACTCCTCAAAGACATTACTAGGTAGAATGGCAAATGTTGAGGACGTCATAGGAGTAATTAAACTTTTGTGTAGTGATGAGTCTAATTATATTACGGGCTCAAACTTAGTTGTTGATGGAGGCTGGACTTCAATTTGATATTTTATGAAATTTAAAACTTTAGTTACAAAAAAAAAGAATAAAGAATTAAAAGATTATCTTAAAAAATATAATTTAAGCGATATCTTTCAAAAAAAAAATTTTAAAGTCAGAAAAATCAATCAAATGAAAGACGATAAATCATTTCAACCGGAGCTTGACGAACTTTTTTTACTTCATAATTATATTATTAAATATAGGAGAATGACAATTTTGGAGTTTGGTAATGGATGGTCAACTTTGGTAATGGCTAATGCTCTCGCCTATAATAAAAAAAAATATTTGAACCAAGCTAAAAAACTTAGAATGAATAATGCAGGTGAGCTTCACTCAATAGACAATAATAAATCTTGGATTAAAAAGACCAAAAATAAATTAAAAAATTTAAAACATATAGTTAAATTTCATTTTTCAGAGGTTTTGATGGATGATTTTAATGGAAGAATTTGTACTTCATTTAAAAATTTACCCACAATTAATCCAGATTTTATTTACTTGGATGGCCCTGATCAGTTTAATGTAAAGGGAAATATAAATGGAATTAATATTGGCCATAAAGATTTTATGCCAATGACCAGTGATTTACTAAAGATTGAACATTATTTGAAACCAGGAACAATAATCGTAGTAGATGGTAGAGCAGCTAATAGCCGATTTTTGAGATCTAATTTTCAAAGAAAATGGTTCTATTTTTACAATTCAATTAATGATCAACATGTTTTTTGCTTAGAAGAGAAGCCATTAGGAAATTTAAATAAACAACAACTAAATTTTTATTTTAAATGATAAAGATAGGAAGAAGAAAAATTGGTTACAATTTTAAACCATTAATAATTTGTGAACTTGGCATAAATCATGGTGGGTCTCTTTTATTAGCAAAAAAAATGGTGAAATTAGCAAAAATAAATGGTGCTGAAGCAATTAAAAATCAAAATCATATTTTAGAAGAAGAAATGACCAACGAAGCTAAAAAAGTTATTCCAACAAATACCAAAAAATCTATTTATAAAGTGATTGAAGAAAATTTAATGAGCTTTGAGGATGAAAAAAAATTAAAAAAATATGTTGAAGCTCGGGGAATGATATATTTAAGCACTCCCTTTTCACTTAAATCTGCAATAAGGTTGAATAATATAGGTGTGAAAGTTTTTAAAATTGGATCAGGAGAGTGTAATAATACTCCACTTTTAGAAAAAATTGCAAATTTTAAAAAACCTATAATTTTAAGTACTGGAATGAATGACTTAAATTCAATTAAAAGATCAGTAAAAATTTTGGAAAAAAAAAAAAATAAAATATGCTTTACTTCATTGCAAAAGTGAGTACCCAGCAAAAATAAGCGGTTTAAGATTAGATTTTATTCAAAAATTAAGAAGCGAATTTCCAAAGTCTGTAGTGGGCTATTCTGATCATTCTATTGGTAACATAGCCCCAATCTCTGCAATGGCTAAGGGTGCTTGTATTATAGAAAAACATTTTACTGATACAAAAAATAGAAAAGGTCCAGACATAATTTGCTCTATGGATCCGAAAGAACTTTTAGAGCTTAGTAAAGCAGCTGAGATAATTTATAAATCCAATGGAATAAATAAGAAAATATCTTCTATAGAAAAAAAAACTGCTAAGTTTGCATTTTCCTCTGTTGTCTCAATTAAAGACATCGATAAAGGTGAAAAGTTTTCGTTAAAAAATTTATGGGTAAAAAGACCTGGTACTGGAGATTTTCCAGCTTATAAAATAAAGATTTTATTAGGAAAAAAAGCAAAACAAAAAATTTTAAAGAATAAACCCATAAAGAAAAAAAATGTTTAAAAAAAAAATTGTATTTTTAACTGGAACTCGTGCTGATTATGGAAAGTTAAAAGCCTTAATAGTTGCTGTAAAAAAAGTTAAAAAATTTGATCCAATCATTTTAGCTACTGGCATGCATATGGAAAAAGAGTATGGAAAGACTTATATTGAAATTTTGAAGGATTTTAGAGACATCAAGCTGCACAAGTTTAAAAATCAAAAGAAAAATAGATCGATGGATACAGTGCTGGCTTCCACAATCACCTCTCTCAACAAAATTTTAAAAAAAATTCAACCTGATTTAGTAATAGTTCATGGTGATAGAATTGAAACATTAGCAGCCTCGATTTATTGTAATTTAAACAATATCCTTATTGCCCATATTGAAGGGGGTGAGGTATCAGGTACAGTTGATGAGTGTATTAGGCACGCAACTACAAAATTTTCTCACATTCACTTTGTATCAAATCAAAAAGCAAAAAAAATAATTCAGCGTCTTGGAGAAGTAGATAGAAATATTTATGTAATGGGCTCACCCGAAGTTGATATAATGATTAAAAAAGATCTTCCATCAATCAATAATGCAAAAAAAAGATATAAAATAGACTTTAAAAAATATTGCATACTACTTTATCATCCAGTAACAACTTTAAAAAAAAGAGAAATTATTAGACAATGTATTCAACTTTTTTCAGCTGTTAAGAAATCAAAAAAAAAATTTATAATTATTTATCCAAATAATGATACCCATTCAGATATAATTTTAAATTATATAAAAAAATTAAAAAATAATGCTTCATTTAAAATTTTACCTTCAATTAGGTTTGAATATTATTTAACCTTGTTAAAAAATTCTGAATGTATTATAGGAAACTCAAGCTCAGGTATAAGAGAAGCACCTGTTTATGGCGTTAAAGCTATTAATTTAGGAAATCGGCAAAAAAATAGAATTAATCAAAATAATCTAATTAAAAATATAAGCTTTGATCAAAAAAAAATTTTAAAAGAAATTATTAATATCAAAATAAAGAAAAAAAAATCATTATTCAATTTTGGTAAAGGCAATTCATCTGGTATTTTTATAAAAACTCTTAAATCAAAAAAATTGTGGATGACAAATAGACAAAAGTATTTTGTTTAAACAATTTAAAAATTTTATATTATGATTAATTTCAAATTAAAAATTATTTTAGTTACTTCAAATGAATTAAGGCATAGATATATTCAAACATTCGTTTATAATTTGAAAAAAATAACTACTGAGTTAATAATTGAAGAACAACAAAATTCTAAAAAAAATCTTCAAAAAATTTCAAAAAAACAAAAAGAACATTTTAAATTAAGAAATTTTTCTGAAAAAAAATTCTTTAAAAGAAAAATTAATCACAAAATTAAAAAGATAAAAATTTCAAAATTAAGTGATATTGAAAAAAATAAAACAATCTTAAAAAAGATAATGAAAATTAAACCTGATATAATTTTATGTTTTGGATGCTCAATTTTTAAAAAGTCTTTTATAAACAGATTTAAGGGAAAATTATTAAATATTCATTTAGGGTTATCACCTTATTATCGTGGACAGGGAACAAATTTTTGGCCATTTGTAAATAACGAACTTCAGTTTATTGGAGCTACGTTTCATCTTATAGATTATGGAATTGATACTGGCCCAATAATTCATCAAGTTAGGGCAAAAATTTTTAAAGGGGACAATGTTCATTCAATAGGAAACAGATTAATAAGAGACTTAACAAAATCTCTAAAAATAATTTTAGAGAATTTTCAAAATTTTGGTGTTTACAGACAAATGAAATCAGAAGAAAGAAAATATTACGAGTCTAAGGATTTTAACGACTACGCTATAGAAAAATTATTAAATAATTATAAAAAAAATGTAATTAATAATTACTTAAATAACAAAATGAAACTAATTAAAAAATTTCCAATTGTAATAAATAAAAAAATATGAAAGCTATAATGTATCACTATGTTCAGTCTTTCGATAAAGATTTTAAAAAATTTTCATATTTAGATTTTAGAAATTTTAAAAAACAAATAAAGTTTTTTAAACAAAAATACAAATTTTTTGACTGTAATGAACTTTTTGAAAAAAATTTTCAAATTAAAAATCGGATTTTCTTGACTTTTGATGATGGATTATCATGCCATTATAAATATGTTTTTGATATTCTCAAAAAAGAGAAAATTAATGCTATTTTTTATATTCCAACTTTACCCTTTCAAAAAAAAAAAATTTTATCCGTTCATAAAATACACCTTATTCTTGGCAAAATAGGGGAAGTAAAGTCCTCCAAAATACTTAATACTATACTAAAAAAAAATCAGAATTTTATTGATAATAACTTAATCGAGAAATTTAAAAATAAAATTTATAAAGATCATGGAAGAAATTATAATTCTCAAATATTTAAAAGTTATTTAAATTATTTTATCAAACCAAAATTTAGAAGAGTGGTAATAAATAAAATTTTTGTAGATACATTTGGTAATAACGAAGAAAAAATTTGTAAAAAGTTTTATCTTACAGAGAAAAACTTAAAAAAAATGGCGGCAAATAACATGATTATAGGATCTCATTCCCAAAACCACAATTTGATGTCAGAATTGAAGTTTACTGAATTTAAAAATGAAATTGACACAAGTTTTAAGTATGTGAATTTATTTTTTAAAAGAAAAACATTTTCATATCCTTATGGTGGATTTCATTCATTCAACAAAAAAATTGAAAATTACTTAGATTTAAAAAGCGTATCTTTTTCCGTAAACGTAGAAAGTAAAGATATAAATTACAATCACATAAGCAAAAGGAGACAGGCCCTTCCTAGATTTGATTGCAATGAATTTAAATATGGAAAAATTAGTAGATAAAATGAATATTAAGTTGAAAAAATTGAAATTAAGTGATGCTAATAGAAGATACTTATCATGGCTTCAAGACTATGAAATTACACGATATACCGATCAATGTTACATAAAGCAATCTCTAAAAGTAATAAGAAATTACATACAAAATAAAAATAAATCAAAAAATGATTATCTCTTTGGAATATTTGTTAAAGTCAAAAAAAAATATTTCCATATAGGTAATATTAGACTAAGTAATGTAAATCACTTTCATAAAACTGGAATGATATCTTTATTTATTGGAGATAAAAATTTTATTGGAAAAAAAATAGGGACAAAAGCAATTTCAAAAATTTGTAATTTTGCAAAAAAGATTGGATTATATAAGGTATTTGCAGGTGTTTATAAAAGTAATGTTCAATCTCAAAGATCTTTTTTAAAGAATGGCTTTATAAAAGAAGGTATTCAAAAAAAACAAGTTTTATTTGAAGGCAAAAGAGAAGATTTAATTTGGTATGGAAGATGGTTAAAAATTTTAAAATAATTTGTCTTAATAAAAATTTTCTAAAGATTTCAATTCTTTTTTTAGGCTTAATTTTTGCAGCTCTTTTAGAGCTAATTGGTTTAGGTTCGATTCCAATTTTTGTGATGTTAATAACTGATATAGATTTATTTAAGTCTAAAATACCTGACTTTTTAGAAATTGATTTTATATTTGAGCTTAGTACTATCGAATTAATTATTAATGCAGCTGTAATACTTACTTTTATTTTTTTAATTAAAAATTTGTATCTTGCTTTAATAACTTATTATCAAGGTTTAGTTTATAAGGGCTTAAGAATAAATTTGTCTTCTAAATTATTTTCAATTTATACTAATGTTAATTATAGTTTTCATCTGCAAAAAAACCCTGCAATTCTTCTCAGAAATATTGATGGGGAGGCTATTCGTGCCATTACTGTAATTCAAAGTATTATAAGTTTATTCAAAGAATTTTTAATTTTATTAGTTGTCTTTCTTCTTCTAATGATGACGGATCCAATTATTTCTTTATTCGCGTTTTTTTTCTTAGGTATTTTTGTAGGAATATTTTATTTATTGACAAATAAGAGAATTTTAAAAAATGGAAAAATAATGCAATTTATTAGAGGTGAACATGTAAAACATATAAACCAAAGCTTTGGTGCTATTAAGGAAGTAAAAATATTTAATAAAGAAAATTTTTTATATAAAATATTCTCTAAAAATTTGAATATTTTCGAAAATGCATACCTTGAAAATTATTTTTTAAGTTCTTTACCAAGATTGTTTTTAGAAGTTATTGTAATCTCAACATTGGTTATTGTGGTAATCAGTTTTGTGTATTTTGATAGAAATATCTCGAACGTTATTCCCCTTTTATCCTTGCTAGTGATAGCTGCGGTAAGATTAATGCCATCTTTTAATACAATTTCTACAAGCTTTGCAAAAATAAGAGACCTAACTCCATCTTATAATTTAGTAGCTGATGAAATTACAAAGCTTGAAAATAATCAAAATAATTTTCTTAACAAAGTGGCTAATAATATTAAATTTGAAAATAATATTTCCATCCACAATTTATCATTCAAGTATGAAAAATCAGAAAAATATGCCATAGAAAATTTAACATTAAATATAAAAGTTGGTACGAAAATAGGAATAATTGGTAATTCTGGTGCAGGAAAAAGTACATTTATTGATCTGATACTTGGTCTTTTATCACCAAAAAAAGGAAAGATAGAAGCAGATAATCAAGATATTCAAAATAACTTGAGAGATTGGCAGAGTTTAATAGGTTATGTGCCTCAAGACATATATTTATTAGATGAAACAATACAAAATAATATTGCATTTGGTGTCAATAAAGATTTTTTTAATGAAAATAATTTTGAGAATGCTGTAAAAATTGCACAATTAGATGATTTTATTAAAAGCCTTAAATTAGGAAGACAAACAATAATAGGAAATAGAGGGGTAAGACTGTCAGGTGGTCAAAGACAAAGAATAGGTATCGCAAGAGCATTATATAATAATAAGAAAATTTTAGTTTTCGATGAAGCTACGAATTCGTTGGATTTAGAAAACGAAAAAAAAATAATAGAGAATATATTTTCATTGGATAAAAATAAAACACTTATATTGGTGACTCATCGACACGAGACTGTAAAACAATGTGATGAAATTCTACTTTTTAGTGATGGCCGATTAATCGATCAAGGTGATTATAATTACTTAAATAAAAAATATAATTTAAATGTCTATATTGAGGAAAAATATTAGTGCTTTAAGCAACTTTAGCTGAAGTTTGTTTGTAATTTTTTTCTAACAAAATCTTATTCAAAATTTTTTCTTTTCTTTTAAATGCCATTCCTGGTATTTTTGACAAAACTTCTTCATCTGGAAGCTTATTTTGATTTTTCATCATTTTACCTGTCAATTCAGTTAAAGTACTCTCTCCTTCTCCTAAAACACAAATATCAATATTGTCATCTTTTAATACGTCTTGGTAAGCTCCGGTTGGATATGGTCCTCCTAAAAATATAGGTGTTTTTATTTTATTATCTCTTAGATATTTAATAGTCCTGTGACCAAAGTCTTTATAAAAAGTCATTATACTAATTCCAATTATATCAGGTTTGAACTCACTTATTTCTTTTATTAATTCTTCATTACTGTCAAAATCAAGGCCAGATTTGAGAATTTTTCCATCAATATTTTCTTTATATTCCCTATTAAGATAAGTTAGCAAAGCAAGTAATCCGAGTGGAGGTTCCATTAAAACCCTTTCTTGTGAGTCCTTGCCTTGAGAGTAATATCCCGACATATTTATAAATAAAATTTTCAAAGCATCTTTATTTTTTTTAACTTTTGGAAATTTTTTGATAAACTTATTTTTTATGTCGGGAACTTTAATATCATTCTCGTCAACAAATTTTACTTCACCTAACTCAGTTTTCTTAATTCTTGCTATCCTTAATAAGTCGTTAATATTATTTACCTGCCTAGGAAAGTAACTATTATATTTTTGATTTAATTCATCTTCACAAAAATATTTAAATTGATTTGGTAGCACAGACTTTAGTCTTTCTTTATTTAATACGTAATCTTTTAAAAACATAGTTTTAACAGCTTTTGTAAAATCCTGAGAAAAAGTTAATGAGGGAGCAGTATCTTCATATGACAAGTCTTGAGATTTTTTTATTATTTCATCAGGCACACCTTGTTCTCTTGCAAATTTTTCTATTTCAGTGTTAGGAAATGCCCTCACAGTTAAAAGATATGGAAAATGTATCCATTTGAGTTCTTTAATAAAATTTAAAGTCATCATTGCTTCTTTCTCAGTTTCAGTGGGAAATCCGTGCATAGCATTTAAACCAAGAACTACATGAGGATATTTATCTACGATATAAGAGGCGTTATTGTAAAATTTGTCCAAATCTAAATTTTTTCTCATAACTTTTTGCATCCTTGAGGATCCACTTTCTAAAGATATGTTTACTCCTAAACCACCAGCTTCAATCATCAAGTCAATACCTTCCTGATCTAATAAATCACCCTTCAAAGCACTTGGGAAAAAAAAGTTAAGTTTAAGTTTATGTTTAAGGACTAATTTAAAAAACTGCTTAAAATCTTTTGCTTTAACATTAAATATATCGTCTATAAATTCAATTCTTTTTACACCTAAATCATGAAGCATTTTTACTTCTTCAAAAATGTTATCAACGGATCTTCTGTAATGATGAAGTGTAGTTTTATAAACATCGCAATAAAAACATCTATATGGGCATCCTCTAGTTGCTTGTACAGCCACTGAATGTTTTACACCTGCATGACCAATATGTTTGTGGTAATCCTCGTAATTGACTAAAGATCTGTCATAAATCGGCAGACTATCTAAATTTGAAATCTGCTTTCTAGGTGGTGTTTTTATTATTTCGTTAAATTTATCCATCAAGATCATTATAAACAAAGTTTTAAAGATTTAAAATATAAAAAAACGTTTAATTTGGTCTTTTTTTCTAAAAATATCATCAAAAATAAAATGAAAATTTGATTTATGTTCAAAAA
>MDTB01103851.1_pt1 | contig 16901 bp, 9 predicted proteins | sample 811161 | NCBI WGS metagenome assembly MDTB01 (sample SAMN05326650, study PRJNA326480) | marine metagenome | isolation source: seawater | place: Mediterranean Sea | collected 2009
CAGATACGGTAGATGTCAGTATCTCTACATGGGGTCTAGATCCAGGCAACTACGATGCAGGCATTGTAGTCCACAGTAATGATCCAAACCAGATGGATACTCACGTACCAGTGAGCATCGATGTATTTGATATTGCAGCTGCTACCGTATATCCGGATAGCAGTCTTGATTTTGACAGCGTCTATGTTGGAGGTAGTGAAACCTATGAAGTTTATGTAGCGAATTATGGTACAGGATCCTTAGAGCTCTCAATGACGGTAGGTAGCGATGAGTTCAGTCTAGATATGACAGAACTATCGGTTGGTTCATATATGGATACCATGTTCCATGTGACGTACACTCCTGCAGATGATGTGGCAGATACGGTTAATCTGGTAATGGTGACCAATGATCCAGAGCAGTCAGAGATTGCGATTGAGCTAACAGGTGTTGGGGTGTATCCGCCAACGATTGTTCTTTCGACTGACTCCATGGGTGTCTATATGGATCCAGATGAGGACGCTTCCCGAGTTTTCCAGCTTTCCAACACAGGAAGCACAAATTTGTATTGGAACGGAAATTTTGGTCAGAATGATTCCCGAGTGGTTGCAGATAGAAGTTTGATTGGTTTTCATGCAACTAAGCGCGATGAAAATAGCAGGCAGAGCAACCAGATGGATCTCACAGAGAACATTCGAGATAATAGAAACTCCAATAATAGAAACAGTGCAAGCCGTGATGTAGTGGACGAGTTCCAGATCCCAGCGGATTGTGTTACCGGAACAGAGTGGGTACATGATGAATTGTATTTCATTAATTATTGCGACTCTACTCTTGGTCGTTATGATATGGAAACAGGCGAGGTGTATAAGGTGATGAATGCTTCGGATGGCTATAATCCTTATGATACCTTAACTGTAGGTAATAGCCCATATGGTATAGCCTATGATGGTACAGTCTTGTGGGTTGCCAGCTATGATGGATATGTAAACGGCTATTGGTTAGAGGATATGGGGTATGATGGTAATGGATCCGATTCAACCGTAGCATATTGGGTAGGATCGTTTAATGCACCAGAATCGTATACCTGGCAAGCACTTGCCTGGGACGGTTCTGCATTTATCATGCGTTTAGCATTTGATTATTCTGCAAATTTTCACAGAGTGGATTATGATGGTACGATCCTAGAAGTATTGGATGCTCCTGCGGATTCAGTGTATACCTATGGGTTACACTTTGATCCAGCTAGAGGATTGTTAGGGAATAATTTTGGTACAACCATTTATCAATTTGAACGAAGTGGGAATGATGTATTGATCGCTGACTCACTTGCTACTGGCATGGATGACATCTTTTATGATGCATTGAGTATTAACTCAGAGTATTTCTACTTAACTGCCTGGTCTGGCTATACGCATGTGATAGAACCACTATTTGGTGGTGCTATGTTTAGTCTGTCACCTGCTTCTGGTATGGTAGAGCCTGGTGGATCGGTTGATGTGACTGTTTCGTATAATTCAGCAGGTAAGAGTAAGGGTGAGTATGATCGGATGCTGACTCTGTACAGCAATGATGTGAATAATCCAATGGCTGGAATTACGCAGGTAATCCGTGTGGTTGGTGCTCCAGGAGTTACCCTGGCGGATGATTATGATTCGGATGGAAATACGTGGGATGAGGAAGGAAATATTTCACATGTTGCAATGGGAGAGCTACCGTTTTTAGAAAGTGCTAGTCAACCGCTGCATTTTATGAACTATGACTCGAATACAGTAAGTATTTCTATGAGTCTTGCTGATGGTCAGAATAATAGCATGTATTCTCTGGTAGGTACTGAGCTCAGTCTTGCGCCATATACATCAGGAGTTCTGGAAGTCGTTATTGATGCACCGTTAGATGAAATGAATGCATATACGGATGTACTTGTTGCGACTTCTCACAATGGTATGGAGTCTCATGTAGTATCATTTGATACAGATATTATTCCTGCGAATGCTTCTGTGATTACCTTGATTCAAGATGTTGGTCCAGATCAGGGAGGCAGAGTAACAGTAGAGTTTACTCGCAGCTATTTTGATGGTATTGATAGCAGCCGAACAGAAATGTATACAGTACAATTAAATAATGAGGGCAACTGGACATCTTCTAACAGTACAGTAGCCTATGAGAATGAACGATATCACGCGCTAGTGCATACGTTACAGGACTCTGGTGCTTTGGGTGATGGAATGACCGAGTTTCGGGTTGTAGCAGGTATGGATGAGGGAACGTTTATCAGTGAATCAGCCTACGGCTATTCTACAGATGATATTGCTCCTGCATCTCCGATGAACCTGGCTGCAGCACAGTCTGGAAATCATATTGCTCTAAACTGGGAACATGGAGATGATGATTACTATCACTTCTCTGTCTACAGACACACGAACCCTGAGTTTGAACCAGGTCCGGATAGTCATATTGGAGATGCGATGGAAATGATCTTTGTAGATACCACAGCAGAATGGTTTGTGGCTCAGTACTATATGATTACTGCTATAGACTATGGTGGAAACGTTAGTGATCCATCGGAAGTTGCAGAAGGGTACGTACACGTAAACTTCGCTCCGGAACTCACAACGATCGAAGCCCAGTCTATGGATGAAGATCAGTCATTAGAGATTGTGGTTGCTGCAACGGATCAGAATGAGGATGATGTATTGACCTATAGCGCGTCATCAGGTTCGGAAGATGTGAGTGTCACTGTATCCAATGATACCTTGGCTATCGCTCTTGCAGAGAACTGGTTTGGTACCGCAGAAATCAATGTATCGGTCTCAGATAGTGAATTTGCAGACACCACAGAGTTCGTTCTTACAGTGAATGCAGTCAATGATGCTCCTGAAACCTTTAACCTTGTGGGTCCAGTGGATAGTACGGTTGTAACGATTACACCAAATGAAATCGCAGATGGTACCATGCTGCACATCAACTGGTCATCAAGTTTGGATGTAGATAACGATGATGTTAGTTATGGGTTCGTACTATATGGAGGTCCCTATTCTCTAGAAACACCAGCGTTGATTGATACGGTGGTATCAGACACAGTGGTACATGTTTCTTACGAGAATCTTGCAATGGCATTAGGTGTTCTTGGTGAGAGTGTGATTAGTGGAGACTGGACTGTATTTGCAACAGATGGTGTGGATACAACGATGTCAGATGAGATTTGGAGTATCACACTGGATGCAACAGGTGTATTATCTGTAGATGGTGAGTTGTTACCCAAAGAGTTTGCTCTGCATCAGAACTATCCAAACCCATTTAATCCAACAACAAGTCTGCGGTATGATTTACCACAAGACAGTCATGTATTGATATCGATCTATGATATTAGAGGTCGTGAAGTTCGGACACTTGTGAATGAGAATCAGACTGCAGGATACCGATTGCTTCACTGGAATGCGACCAATAACTATGGTCAACCTGTTGCTGCTGGTATGTATATCTATACGATACAAGCGGGTGACTTCAGGCAGGTGAAGAAGATGATTTTATTGAAATAGTCGTTTTACTATAAAAATACAGTATAGAGAAAGCTCCGTCATGGAGCTTTCTCTTTTTAATAACGTATCAAACAACAAGCTGCGGATAAACCAGCACCGGTTCCAATAAGAAGCACAAGGTCTCCTCGCTTGATTCTATTATCTTGAATGGCAATGGATAGAGCCATAGGCACGGACGCTGCAACGCAGTTACCAAATTGTGGGAGTATATTAATAACTTTCTCTTTTTCAAATCCACCAGATGAGATATATGCTTCAATTGCTTTACCAGATGCTTGATGAGGGATAACCCAGTCAATTTGTCCTTTTTCTAGTCCTGTTTCTTTTAACGTTTTAATCATCATTTTATAGACTTGCTTTCGAGCAATTTTATAAATGCTGGGACCATCCATTGTAAATAAATTATCCTCATATGTTGTATCTTTATCTTGAGGGTGTTTACTTGTCCCTCCGCCTCGTACTTCCGTTAAATGTGCTCCACTAGGCCAGGTTTTCATGTTGAAGTATAGCATTTCACTTTGATTTGAATTAGGTGAAGGTTCTACTAAAACTGCAGCTGCACCGTCTCCTAATAAGGAAGCACTTTCTGGTTCATTAAAATTTCTACCTCGCGTTCCTCTTTCGGACGAAATAATTAAAATTTTGCTGTAGGCATTGGATTGTAGCAAAGACCCTGCTGTATGCAATGCGGTGATAAAAGATAAACAGGTGGAGTGGATTGTAAAAGATGGTATCCCTTTAAACCCCATTTCTTTTTGGTAAAATACTGAAGTGTCTGGGATGGTTTGTTTTGGTACACCGGAGGCATTAATGATTAGATCAGGTTGCCTATCATGTAAAGCTTTTTTTCCTGCAACTGCACCCATTTCATCAACATCAATCTCGGAGACTCTTCGTTCTCTTACACCTGATTTTTCAATGATCCAATCTTCTGATTCACCAATGAGAGTAGATATGTCTGCTGAAGTTTCTACTTTTGGAGGTATATATAACCCCGTACCACTAATTCTAAATTTCAAAGTTTCATCTAAAAATAATATTTTAATTCAAATCGAGTATGGGAAAAATCTTCCATACGGTTGAATGGATAATTATCTCCGTCTGGGTGATTTGTGGATCCATTCACTTTTGTCAATCCTACTATACCCTGTAAATTTTCTTTTATTGAATATTCCAATCGTATATCGTTTAGCGACCCTGCTAAACCTGTAACTCCAGAATATTTTGCAACATCTAACATTGCAGTATAAGAAATCTTCAATTGATCATTCAAAAAAGATTTGTCCATAATAATAAAAGCAGCTTGCTCTGTTAGTATGGCAATTGGAACACCCATACCTGGAGTGAAAAAATTAGAGGGAGTTATATCTTCTGGGTCGAGTTCAAGGTTGGGGATATTTATTTCCTGGTCTATTGGTAGACTGTCTGAGCTGTAATCTGATACGTTATGAACAAAATATTGTATAGAAAAATTAAGATCAAAAGGTAATTCTGTTTCTAATTGCAATGTAGATTGAGTGTATTGTGCCTTTTCTTCAAGTGGGTATGTAAAATGAAGAGAGTCATAATATACTGGATTAAAGGAACTGACTCTGTTTATGGTATTATTTAGATCTTGTGTAGAAAAATATCCCAAGTCCCATCTCAGTGTCATCCAATCACTGATTAATGTCCCTCCAACGCCAAGTACATTTGTTTTCCGATAGCCGAAAACAATATCTACATAGGGGAATGAGATGTCACTCCCGTGTCCGTATACATTTACACCCGTTAGATTAAATGTACGGTCATATCCTGTAAAATATGATGCAGAAATTTCTCCAATTGAGCTAGAAAATGTACTCTGGATTCCTCCTTCATATGGGATACCTGAGATAGGAAAAATTTCAGATTCATCAGGGTATATAGGTAGCCTTACTGGAAAGTCATCGTCACCTAGCGGAATACGGTTTGTTGAGTGAAGAGGAGAGAAGACAGTATTAATTTTTATATCTCCTAAAAAATAATCAAGTCCAACAGATAGAGTAGCCAACTTTCGCTCTATACCCCCAAAAAACATGTAATAGTAATCTAGTGCACTTGCATTATCTACTGGGCTGTTTTCATCTACATTTCCCCACGAATGAATTTGTTTCCCGATTCGTAATTCAAAATTATTAGATGTATAGGTAGTGTATAATTCTCTCATATCGATAATAAAATCTTGCGGGTTGCTTGACCCTAAGAAGTAAGCATCTTCTCTTAAATGATATTCTAGTACAAAACTACCGTTTAGTAAAAGATTTTCAGACTGATTTTCCATATTCAGAGCGGCCATTCGGTAAGGTATATTGATTATGGATTGGTCTGATAATCTAGAAATATATGTATAGTTTACGTATCCAGAAAAAAAGAAATTAGATGGATTTCCTCTGATGTTTGTTATGAAAAATAATAGAAGAAAGCTGAAGATTTTTATGTAGTTATTTGGTGAGTTAGAAGACATAAAGAATATTATTTCAGTAGCATTATTTTTTTCATTTTTGTGTCAAATCCATCTACAATTTTTATGAAGTATAATCCAGATGGATGATTTTCTGCGTTCCAATTTAGTGTGTGTTTTCCCTTGCTGTATATGTCATTACTAGAAATAATATCAACTTCTCTTCCAGTGGCATCATAGATGCGAATATCCATCTTTCGGTCATATGGAACATTTAAGTCAATAGCTACTGATGGGTTAAATGGATTTGGATAAGGGTCGGATACTGTATATTGAAAAGGAAGCAGTTTTTCTGAAATATTTGTTGTGGTTGAATCACAGTCTTGTGGTGAATATACAGGGAATGAATAATAAAATTGATCCAGGCTAAGCTCAAAATTTTCACTTTCTGCTACACAAGATGCTACGCTATCACAGAGTGCATTGGCACCGATTGCAAAGTAAGGATATCCAAAATTATCATTGCTGTCCCATTCAAGGTTCATATTACAAAAACATTCTGGCAAAGTCTCGAGGTTGTTGTTAAATAACCACAAATATGACACATTTTCTAGATTACAGATCGATTCAGGAATTTCCTCGAGTTCATTGTAGCCTAGATCCAATAGATTTATATTGATGAGATTTCCAATACTATCGCCCAGTGTAGTTAAAATATTATTATTGAGGTAGACAGATATAAGAGATGATAGGTTACTGAAGGATTCAGGAAGCTCAGAGATTCTGTTCCATTCCATATACAAAATAGCAAGGTCAGTGAGGTTCCCAATATTATCAGGTAGGGTGTAAATTGTATCATTAACACCAGAGCTATTTCCGTAGTAACCGGCAACTAAAAAACGCAAACGACCATTAAACCAGGTCTGCGTACCTAATTCTAGGGGTGAATTGTAATCTAAACCATTGAAACCAATGATACTATCTAAGACAGCAATATCACTATCATATAAACAACTATCACCAACTAAGACTGTCACATTACTGGGTAATGCAGAATAATAGGTATACAAACTATCACATTGCGACAAACATAGTTCACTCAAAGAGAAAAACAATAAGATTGTAAATAACCTTTTCATACTATTTGAGATAAAGGATCTTTTGATTTTGAGTACGAGTTTCTGAGGTCATTTTAATAAAATATATTCCTGATGGATTGCTACCTGCACCCCATTGTAGATGATGCTCTCCTATGGGAACTTGGCTTTTTATAACACTGTAACACAATTGTCCAGTTGCATTAAATATTTCAAGCAGCACATCGTCAATGTAATTTACAGAAAAGTGTATATTTATTTTGGAGTTAAAAGGGTTGGGGTAGACCATTTTTAAACGAAAATGATCATATTGTACTGGCTGGTCAATTGAAAGTGGGGAGGTGAATCCATTCACAGATAGTGTTTTCGATTTTAAGGTTTGGTGCACTGGGGTGATAATCAGTTGAATCGGGTTTGCAGTGTTCACTTGAGAAACATTTCCAGTAAAAGATATGGTCTCTTTGCTATTTGGTTCTAAGGTTATTTGTAGAGTTTGGTTATCAAACCATTGTTGATCATCGCTTAGATAGCAGGAAAGAGGAAGTGAGTAGCCACTTTCATTTACAAGAGTAAAAAATATATTAGATGCATTGCCTGTAGGTACATAGATACCAGTGTCACCATTGCTTTCCACCAAATTATCAATTATTACACTGTAGGAAGATGGAAATAAATCTGGAAGTCTGTATGACCTGTAAACAGCTCCATCTGGAAGACTAAGATTGTAGAGACCTTCCCACACAATATTCCCATCCAGATCAACTTCCAAGCTGCGACCTCCACCTCCTACCGTTGTAACCAGGACATTACCATTTTCAAGTTTTTGGGCATTTCCAGATGCAAAACCAAACAAATCTGTTGGGAGCTCGTATGACCATGCAATCGAGGCATTGGTATCTGTGATTTCGATTTCAATGGCACGTGAAATGGGATCATCTGTGCCCCTGAACTCGGGAGCAAGATTCCCATTATCAAAAGTTAAAATATTTCCATTTTCTAATTTTTGTAAACTATGCTGAAAACTAAATCCTAAATCTGTTCCAAAATTTATGTCATTAGAGGACATCTGGTGGCCAATATTCCATAAGATATTACCAGATGGATAATCAATTTTTGTAATTCTTGATAGATGCCTACTTGAAACATAAAGTGCACTCTCTTCTTCATCAAAAATTACTGCATTCATATGAGTCCAATCGTAATGGAGACTTATATATGCTTCTGTCCATGTCCCTCCAAATTGATCAAAATCGCTCATATTAAAGTGGTCAAATACGTTCCAGGACCATACAACATCTTTCGTCTCATTGTCCCACTCCACAAGCCTATCGCCGACCCATGGAAACTCATTGGTAACACCATCTGCCTGAAAACCAAGTGATTGAAAAGAGGAGGTCCATCCACCGATAGGTATAGGTCCCAATGATGATACCTCAACAATCCCTAAATAATTGCCGTTGGGAAGCTTAATCAAATCGTGGTGCAAAAATTCATCATTCGGTTCTTCCCAAATAGTATCTCCTTGGAAAGTAATCTCCAATCCTGGCAAATTATTTTCTGACTCAGGTGATAGGTAACATCCAAAAACATTTCCAAAATCACTACTGCTGTAATATACAAAATCATCTGGCCCAGAGTTCCAGACTTCATTCCCATTTTGATCTATTGCAGCAGAAAAGTAATTAAAAAATGCCCCGAAAACGGTAACGCCTGATTGGATTTGCGATTGGTTAATAATATTCGCTGATGATGATGACAGAGGCTGTCCAGTGGAAAAAGAAAATGGATTTGACCATAGTCCAAAAACTGTATTATATATGGGCCGAATTCGCCAGTAGTAGGTATGATTCCATTCAATGTGCTCTTTTTGAATGCGTACGAGACTACTATCTTGAGACTGTTCAACAACTGTTGAGAAATCAAGATCCTCTGCAATCTGAATTTCATAGGAAGTCGCTTCTGGAATTTGTTTCCATTCAAATAGAACGTGAGTGTGATAAATAGTAGAACCATTGTGTGGAGTAATTAATGTTCCATAAACCAACGATAGAGTAAATAGTGTTATTATGATTTTCATTATTTTAATTGGACAAAGAATCATTTAACCAAAGCAAAACTTCTGTCCCCTGTGTCACCCAGGCTTTTTCTAATCCAAAATCAGGAAAATTGCCTAGGAGTTCACCATTCCACGCATAGGTTACTTTCGTCTTCTTGTTTCCAATGTCATTTAGTATCCAGACTCCAGCAGCGTTTGGCAAACGAACGTGACCATCATCTGGTTTTACAGTTGGAAAATTAACTGAGTGAAAAGAAAAAATCCATGTGTCTTTAGTTTTTTCAGTCATGTATCTGATAATGTAATCACGACCTGAAAATGGAAATGGCATATCGAGAACAATTTGTACAATATTTGATTCAATGCGATGAGTTTTTGTCACTCTCTCAAAAATATTTGGATAGTTTTTTATATCTTGTATAGCTGTTGCAATAAGATTTATATCATGATCAAAAACCATCTCTGCTTTGCTAATAGGAAACCCTTTATATTTTTGCCATTTAACACTAATTGGGTCTTCTTGTAGCATTTCCCAATTATTTAAATCAGAAACATTTTTAAGGTCAAGGGCAAAAACAAGGTGAGGAATAACGAAAAAGATTATGTTTTTTTTCATCTTAAGGCAAAAATGTTTCATAAATATGTTTACAATCAGTTCTGATTTTTTTTTCGGTTAAACCAAATTTATTCAAGTCATATTTATGACCGCTTTGATATTTTCTCTGACTTTCTGCTGTTTTTTTGATACTTTTAATGATTTCTTCACTTTTTTCAAGTCCAACAAAATCGAGCACATCATTCATGAGACTTTCAAAATCATTCATCATTGTATCAAAACGAACTATGAGTACTTTTTCTTTATCAATGTTATTATGAACCCAATCATGGTGAAATCTATTTAGTAATTCAATTAGTGCATTATAAAGTCTTCGAATATATCTTTTTTTAATTTTTTCATCTAAAGACCAAAAGTTAAAACGTTTATCAAGAACACCAGTCACTAGACTTAGACCTGATGGTATAACGTTTAAAGGGTCCCGTATCATGTAAAGAATTTTTGCATTTTCAAATCTATTAAGAAACTTTGGAAGATTACTGCTCAAACTAAATAACTTCCCAATGTATCGTTCTTGTTTATTGGAATAGAGATTCCTTTTCCACATAGACTCAAACCAATCAAAATCTCTAACGGAAGTATCTCTAATTTTGGGGTCAACCCAGTGAAATAAATTATTTTTATCAAATGTTAGAAAAAATCCGTAAAAAAAGAATCCGTCCATATAGCGAAACAAAAGAGAAACGTCATCTGTCTCTACTGATGTAAGGCTTGTTTGATGGGCTGCGGTTGAATGATACTTTGCGGGACTAATTTTTTCTAATAGCGGCAGGAATGGTTTTAGACATTTTTGAACAATAATTGATGGGTAAATCATCTGCCATAATTCAGATCCTCCGCCGATACCTTGCTGAATTAAAAATCGGTGTAGAAAAGTAGTTCCAGACCTTGGATTTCCAACTATAATGATAGGGTTTTGTATAGTCGTTTTGTTTATCGCGAAAAAAATATTATCCAACAATCTTCCAAATCCTATAAACATTCGAAGAAAAGCAATAAAGATTCCAGCAAAAATTGGAGCAATCCAGACGTTGAAAGTTTTTCCTAAAATGAGGTATAATCTAGTAAGCCTTTTGAGTACCATTCTTTATATAAACGTTAGGGTATTAGTAGGTCTACTTATGTTTTAAAAATATGTTAAATATATGACTCTGAATGAGTTTAAAAGTTAAATGTAATTTGATATAATCAATAATGAAAAAAAATATGAAAAAAATTAAATCTCTTTCTTTTTTATTTCCCCTTTTGTTATCAAGTCAGGCTTTTGATGGTATGACCCTTTTTTCACCTGCACAGGGAGGTGGAGGTGGAGGTGGAGGTACCTTTTATTCTTATTTGATTGATAATGATATGAATGAGATTAATGTATGGACACATCCTAGAGGAGCGGCAAGTATGCCATACCTACTACAAGACAGTACTCTCCTCTATCCATATCGGGTTCAGAACCCTTCAATGAGCTCAGGAGGAGTAGGGGGTGGAATTTCTAAATATTCTTGGGACGGGGACCTATTGTGGAATTATGAAATTGCTAATGATACCTACCAACACCACCATGATATTGAGCCACTTCCCAATGGAAATATTCTTGTTATAGTATGGGAAAAAAAGACGGCGTCTGAGGCCTATAATGCAGGAAGGGTAACGCTCAATAATTCTCTCAATGAGATGTGGGCAGAAGCAATTCTGGAGCTAGAACCAGTTGGTACAAATGATGTGAATATTGTCTGGGAGTGGCACATATGGGACCATTTGATTCAAGATGTAGATGAGAGTCTACCAAATTATGGTATCATAGAGGAACACCCTGAGTTGCAAGATGTTAACTATGGAAATGCAGGAAGCAATAATGGACCAGGTGGCCCCAATGGTGATTGGAAACATCTTAACGCTATTGCATATAATTCTGACCTAGATCAAATAGCGATCTCATCAAGACATCATGATGAAATTTATATTATTGATCACAGTACAACTACGGAAGAAGCGGCAGGACACACTGGAGGGAATTCAGGAATGGGAGGTGATTATTTATACCGCTGGGGAAATCCAGAGGCATATAATAGAGGGACAAGCTCAAGCCATTTGCTTGGAGATCAGCACGGTGTTAACTGGATACCAGAGGGGTATCCAGGTGCCGGAAACCTGATAATATTCAACAACCAATATACTCACAATAACTCCGCAGTTTTTGAAATAGAGACACCCCTAACTCAGAATGGAACATATAGTATTGCAGATGGAGAGCCTTTCGGCCCTGATGCTCCTGAATGGTCTCATACTAGTAATTTTCATACTCAGATGCAGGGAGGAGCTTTTCGTCTCCCCAACGGTAATACACTTATCACTGACTGTGATGATGCGCATATGTTTGAAGTAACAAGCGAGCACGAAGTGGTATGGGAGCATGATTATAGCGGAGGGCAGGTATTTATCGCTCGCGCTCAAAAGTATTCTATGGATTATCTAGGTGGTGGTTTTCCTGACTATACTGTTGGAGATGTGAATTTTGACAGTGAATTAAATCTTTTGGACATTCTTATAATATCTGATATGGTAGTAGGATTTGGATATACTCCGACGCCTGCAGCCGATTATAATCAGGATGGAACAGTAAGTATATCAGATGTGATTGGCTTAGTGGCATTTATTATTTCGAATTAAGTTTATATCAACATATGTGAGACAAAAAGGGAATAAATAAAATAGATTATTCTCTTTTAGTTTTTGCTATAAATTATTGTACTAACCAAGTATGATGAATTTTATTCAATCAAATAATTTAATCCGTGAATGGTTTTTATATCAAGCCATAGAATATTCCAAAAGAACAATAATAATATCTGCTATTACAATACTACTCATCGGGTCTGGAATTCGTTTTTTAATTATTGATGATGATATGATAAAAATGTTGCCCAAGGACATAGATTCAAAAATTACTTGGGATGCAATACAAAATGAATTTGGTAGTACGGAAATTATATTCATAGCCTTTGGGTCTAAAGGTAAATCCGTCTATTTTAATAAAACCCTAGCAGATCTTTGGCATCTGACAAGGGTGCTAAGTAGTTTGCCAAGTGTAGATGAAGTATCAAATATTTCTACGCTGACGCGTATCGACCAGGTTGATGGCTTTATGGAGATTAACGATTTACAGACAGCAGAAGAACTATCAGAAATAGAAATAAACAACATCAAAACATATTTAAACAAAAACCTTAATCTAAAAAAACAATTACTCAGTAAAGATGAAGATTATTTTTTAACAATAATTCAACCCTATGATAGGGTAGGACTAGATCAATTTAGAGATCAAGTGGTTTCTGTTGGAGATTCTTTATTGAAGGGATATGAGATTTATTATGGAGGTACAGCATATGTTACTGGATCTGTTCCACAATTGATTAGGCAAGATATACAGTCTTTAATCAAGGCTGGAATTTTCATTATGATTTCAATACTCTTAATAAATTTAAGAAGTTTTGCTGCTGTAGGAATGGTAATGATGATCATTATTACTTCCTTAATATCCATGATGGGTTTTATGGGGTGGGCCTATAAAATTACTGGTTCAGATAAGTTTTTGTTTGCTCTTCTTAATACTTCTATGCCTATTATTTTGTTGACGATTGCAAATTCTGATGGTGTACACGTAATGACAAAATTTTTTCGTGAAATGAGAACACATAAAAATACTCAGGTCGCGATATCAAAAACGATGGAGACATTACTTGTTCCAATATTTTTAACGAGCATCACAACAATAGCTGCGTTTATGACAATGGTCTCATCACCTCTTGAACCGCTTGTAGGATATGGTATATCTATTTCAGTAGGAATTGCATCTGCCTGGTTATTGAGTTCGTTACTATTACCAGCGGTTATAAATCTAAAAACATGGGATAAAAACTCCAGAGCTATTAATCAAAAAAGCGTACTCGAAAGATATATGAATACAATTGGATCTTTTGTAACGAACTATCCAAAGTATGTTTTCTTATTTGGGACTATACTTGTATCAGTTGGATTACTAGGGTTCAACAAGATTAAAGTAGATGTGAATGTTGCAAGTTTTTTCAAGCCTGGAACAGAAATTAGAGACAGTATGGACTTCATTGATAAGGAAATGAGTGGAACAATGGATTTGAGAGTAAGAGTCGAGGGTGATTTGAAAGACCCGAATCTTTTACAGAAAATGGATGATTTACAAAAATTTTTAGTTGAGAAAGAAAGTATAACGGTGACATATTCAATCGCAAATATTGTAAAGCAAATGCACCGAGCGGTAATGGATGATAGTTTAGAATATGAAATCATTCCAAAAGAGCGAGAAAAAGTCAATAATTTATTCACTATGTATTCTATGTCAGGAAATATTGAGGATTTTTCCAGTATGGTTGATTACAATTATAGTTCCGGCTTAATTACAGCACTGAGCTCTACAATAAGTACTGAAACTGTATTTCAATATGTGCAAAATATAAAAAATTACATTTCCGAAAATTTTAGTGCGAAAAATAAAGTTGATATCACGGGTATGATTGTAGTTATCAGAGATATGGTTGTACTGGTGATTCAATCCTCTGTTTTCAGTATTCTTATCTCCATGATTCTTGTAGGTGTAATCACTGCAATCTTTTTCAAGCGTGTTGCATGGGGTTTGCTTGCAGTGATCCCACTTGCAGGTGCTATAATTCTTAATTTTGGTTTAATGGGGCATTTTGATATTACATTCAATCATATTACAGCAATTTTATCCGCAATTATAATTGGTGTTGGAGTAGATTTTGCTATACATTTTATTTCGCAGTTTATAAGTCTTTCCAATGAGAACAGTCAAAAACAAGTTAGTCAAGAAGTTATGAAAAATGTAGGTTATCCAATTTTGTTAGATGCTGGATCAAATATGGGTTTTGGAGCTCTTTTATTTTCCGCATTTATTCCAGTTCAATATGTTGGAGGTCTGATGGTCTTTGCAATGATATCTACATCGTTAGGTACCTTAACATTATTAGCATCGCTTTTGGAATTATTCAAAAACAGATTAGTAAATGTGAAAGATTGAATGAATAAGTTAATTTTATTTTTTTGCCCGTTAATTATATGGGCTCAGTCGGGAGCTGAATTAGCAATTATGTTAGATCAGAAACCATCTCCAAAAAATTTAAAAAATCATTTAGAAATGATTCTTACAAACTCAAAAGGGAAGTCTCGAGTCAACAAAATGATTTCAAAGTCGATGGATAAAAATAACAAACAAATGATCTGGTTTTTATATCCAAAGGATGATAAAGGGGTTGCATTTCTAAAGATTGAGCATAAATCTAAGGATGATGAAATGCGTATGTGGTTACCAGCATTTAAAAAAGTTAGACGTATCTCTGCAAAGAAAAGAGGAGATTCATTTATGGGCTCAGACCTTAGTTTTGAAGATCTATCAAATAGAGATCTACCCGGCAATAACTTCAACCGATTAGAAAATCAATCTGTTGGTGAAGAGGAGTGCTATGTTTTAGAAACTATTCCAAAAATAGAACTCAAGTCATCCTATTCAAAACATATCTCTTATATAGAAAAAAATACTTTAAATATTCTAAAGGAACTCTCGTTTGATAAGAGAGGAGAACTAAAAAAAGAAAAGTATTTTAGTTATGTTAGGTTGGATAATTACCAAATATTAAAAAGAGTTTTTGTAAAAGATGTTTTGATGCAACATACAACAGAAATTTTATTTTCAAAAATTTCTGTAGATCAAAATATTCAGGAAGAACTTTTCCATGAAAAAAACTTAAAAAGGATTCCTAGAGACTAACCCAATTTCAGCTCACAAGGTCCAGATCAATCAATTTCTTAATGGTTTTCCTTTTTTTAACATAAACTTAATTCTGTCCTGAGTCAGTTTTTCGCTCGAAAGTGAGATAAACGCTTCCCGCTCAATATCAAGTATATATTGTTCGTCTACACTTTTTGTTAAACCTGCTTTGTCTCCTCCAGTCAAAACATAGGCTAGTTTTTCACCAATTTTCATATCATGCTCAGAAATTTTTCCTTGCATTTTAAAACCCTTTAGAGCCATCGCCATAGCAGTTCTGCCACCTGAACCAGGAAGTTTTAGATCATCTCGGTAGACAGGTGGAGTATAATTTTCAGCTAGTTCCAAGGCTTTGTCTTTTGCACTCTGTATTAAGTGGTCTCGATTTAGTACTATAGTGTCGCTTTGTTTTAAATAGCCAAGGTGCTTTGCCTCATCAGCGCTTGTCGCAATTTTAGCAAATCCAACAGTCTCAAATGTCTTTTGGATTTTTTGAAAAGCACCCATTCTACCTGTACCACCATCCATGGCATTCAAAATCATCCTCAGGTTACCACCTCCACCAGGAATGAGTCCAACCCCTACCTCCACAAGTCCCATGTAGGTTTCAGCGGCTGCAACCCTATGTGCTGCAGGCTGTACAAGCTCAACACCGCCACCTAAAATAAGTTGGAATGGTGCCGCAATGATTGGTCCTGAGCAGAATCGTATTCTTTGAGTCATATCTTGCAATTTTTTTACAGCATAATTCAAAGCTTCCCATTGGTTATTTTGACTTAATTCTAGGAGAAGGTTGAGATTCGCACCTGCGCAAAAATTTGCACCCTGATGACCGATAACCATAGAGCTATAATCACCTTTTTCAATCAGATCAATTCCAAGGTCAATCATCTCAATATAAGAACCATCAATAGGATTAAGAGTTGGTTGAAGAATAGAATGAAACTCAACATTTAGTACGCTATCTCCCATATCATGTAGGCTCGCACTTAAGTCTCGTTTGATTGTATTTCCTGCTGTTTTATGAAGGGCAATATTGAAAATTTTTGAATTACTTTCAATAGGTAACGCTTGCTTTTTAAGAGGACACCAATATGTTTTTAATCCATTTTCTGTATTGTAAAATGTGTGTCTACCCGATTCAATCATTTCAGATATCCATTTAGGAAATGTTTTACCTTCAGATTTCATCCTATCAATTGTTTTAATTACTCCAAGTAAGTCCCAGGTTTCAAAAGGTCCAGCCTCCCATCCAAAACCCCATTTCATGGCATTATCAATATTGACAATATCATCTGATATCTCAGGGATACGATTTGCACTATAAATAAGCATTTTTGCAGTAATCTCCCAAAAATACTTACTCCCTCTATC
>MDTB01000500.1_pt1 | contig 16900 bp, 23 predicted proteins | sample 811161 | NCBI WGS metagenome assembly MDTB01 (sample SAMN05326650, study PRJNA326480) | marine metagenome | isolation source: seawater | place: Mediterranean Sea | collected 2009
CAGAATTTTGGTCAATACACTGATTTAGAACAAAGAAAACGTGGTCATGAAGACCTTAATATGAAGTCAGGTCAGGTCTTTGATAATGGTTTGATAACTATTCTATGTGCGACATTACTCTATAAGGATATAACTGTTTATGGTTTTTCATTTTATACCGAAAGTGATGGAGAAGTTTTAGCCTATTATAGACATAAAGAATTAGATGAAAACTATAAACATTACGAAGATGAGGCATGGGAGAGACAGAAAACAAATGGTTTTCTGAGTGATGATGCAACTAGAGACCGTATTGAGATATTAAAGGATTTAGAGGATAAAGAATTAATTAAGATACATGAGGTCAATTCTTTCGTTACTAAAATTAAGAGCAAACCAAAAAAAGTTGAGGTTAAACAAGAGGAAGTTATATTAAATCCCATAGTATTGACCGACATCTATAAACAAAAAAAACGTATTAGTAAAAGCGTCATCATAGTAGGAAATAGTCCATCAATACTATTACAAAACTATGGTGATGTAATAGACAAATTTGATATTGTTATAAGAGTTAATAGATGTGTTACAGAGGGTTTTGAAAAAAAAGTAGGAAAAAGAATAGATATATGGTCGACAACAAAAATGAACACATCAGGTAATTTTTACCCCCAAAATTATAAAACGATACAATGTCTGTGGACAAGGTCAAATGCAACAAATGTAAAAGACGGTAAATGGTTACCAAAAGACTTTCCGAAAGAGCCACGTAGTAATAGGTTCATAATGTTTAAACACCAGCCAAAATGGAAAAAAGATTTTAATCACTTCTTAAAACCATTTGGATTAACAAAAGAACCATGTACGGGTTTACTAACAATAATGACGGCCTGTAGATATTTTGATGATATAACAGTACATGGTTTTACCTTTGGAAATCAGGCGAAAGGTGATTTGAGGATATCAGCATATTACAGAAACTCAGAGTTGGATGATACAGGTAAACATGCTGAGGATAAATTGTGGTTAGCTGATAGAAATCTAAAATGGGCATCAGAGCAAGAGACATTGAAAAGAAGAGATATATTACGAGAATTAGTTAAGAATGGGATACCTAGTTATCATTCACCAATTAAAATTTTAAACGAATCTGAGTTACAAGATATGGAAATAGTGGTGACGTAGAATGGGTATGACAGAAGCAATAAAAAATAATATTAAACGAAAGACACCTAAGATAAACGATGTTAAGCTTTTGAATGGATTTCCTTTATTTAGTTTTGTTGAATTAAATGTTAATGAGTTGTGTAATAGAACGTGTATTTTCTGTCCAAGACACGACCCAAAAGTGTATCCGAACCAAAACTTACATATGAGCTTAGATTTAGCAGATGAAATCGCAAATCAATTATCAGATGTCAATTTTGATGGGATAGTCAATATCAGCGGAACAGGTGAAGCGACTTTAACTAAACATTTATCAGATATAGTTGAAAAATTTGGTAATAAAAAAATACATATTGAAATTGTTACTAATGGAGATAAATTAAACCCAAAATCAATAGAATCTCTTTTTAATGCAGGTTTACAACAAATGGTTGTTAGTATGTATGATGGGCCCGAACAAATAAAATACTTCGAAAATTTATTTAAAGAGTCAAACGTTGGCAATAACTATTATACGTTAAGGGATAGGTGGTATGAAGAGGAGGAGGACTATGGGTTATTATACACAAATAGAGCTGGTAGTATGGGTGATAAATTATTGTCACCACATGAAAGACCTTGTTATTATACACACTATGCAAGTTATATAGATTGGAACGGCGATGTATTATTATGTTGTCAAGATATGTACAATAGAACGAAAATTTTTGGTAATGTTTTAGAAAAAAAATTAGTCGATATTTGGTTGGACAAAAAACTTAACGATTTTAGAGAAAAACTTGTTGATGGAAAGAGGACTATGTCACCATGTGATAATTGTACTGCAAATGGAATGGTATTTGGTGAGAAACACGCGAAATTGTGGTGATAAATATTTATTACCATACATACAAAGGTTGATATGAATAGAAATAAAAAAATAGTAATGATTTCACCACCAGCAATAGCATTGGCAAATCAAATAAGAAAGACAATACCACCGTTTGGTTTATTAACTGTTGGGGCGACGGTTGAGGAGAGGGGTTATCATGACCTTTTATTAATTGATAGCGTTGTTGAAGGATTTGATAATGTTGTACCAGATTCTTATGAGGGGTTCATTAAATATGGTTTAGATGATGAAGAAATAGCAAGAAGAGTTGAAGAATTTGGTGCCGATTTTGTTGGTATAACTGTATTATTTTCAGGTATGGCTGAATGTGGTTATAATGTTGCTAAAGCTATTAAAAGAAGATTACCTGATATACCAATTTGCATGGGTGGAATTCACATTACCGCGGTTAATAAGCAAAGACTTATGACCGAACAAAAGAGTTTAGACTTTGTAATTAACGGTGAGGGTGATAAAGCTTTTCCTGATTTACTAGATGAATATTTCACTAAACAGAATTTTGCATCAGTAAGAGGTCTAACATGGAAGTTTGGGAATGATATAGTTGAAAATCCAAGAGAAATTCTTATAGAAAATTTAGATACTCTACCTTTTCCAGCATGGCATAAGTTTGATATGGAAAAGTATTTCGATATAAATATACCTTTTAGTCCATTCGTTCAATCACCAAGGGTTGGAACCATTATAACATCAAGAGGTTGTCCAGCCAACTGTAATTTTTGTTTTATTAGTTGGACTGCCGCAAAGGACAGAGGTGATAATAAACCATATAGAACCTTATCCGCAGATTACACTATAAAAATGATACAATACTTAATTGAAAATTGGGGTATTAAAGAGCTACAAATCTTAGATGATTCATTTACAGTTGATTATCATAGGTGTATGAAAATATTTGAGGGTATAAAAGATTTTGGATTACGTATCGAGTTTCCTAATGGAATTAGAGCAGATTTACCAAAAAACTTAGATAGAAGAAAAAAATTGTATACAGCCATGAGAGAAGCCGGTGTTTGGCAGGTTTGCTACTCACCCGAACATGGTAATCAAGATTATTTATTAAATTACATTGATAAAGGGATGGATTTGAATCAAGTCGTAAGTTCATGTGATATTGCACACGATAATGATTTTTTGGTACACTCTAACTTTATTATGGGTTTTCCTGAGGAAACTAAAGATTTACGTAATGACACTGAACAATTTGCCAGAAAACTTGATGCCGATAGTTTTTCATTTTCATTCGCAACACCTTATCCTGGCACTGCACTTTATGAGGAAGTAAAAAAGAAAAATTTGTTTGTCGCAGATTATGATAAAAATAGAGTGATGTTTGATAAGGTTAATATTATACCACATGATATTTCAGAGAAAGGTCTTTTCAAACACGTCGAAAGTCTTAATAGAGAAATAAATGAATTAGCACAAGATAAAAGACCTGAGTTAACTAAACTTAAATATGATTTATTAGATAAAAAAGTGGAAACAAAAGACAAAAAATATCATCATAAGAAATCAGAGGATAACTATTTACCAACCACTGCAAATTATTTGAAGGAACGTATAGCTGGGGTATAATAAAATGATTAAGGTTACAGAAAGAAAACGATTAAAGTTTCAAGATGGTTATAAGTATTTAAATAGAAATATGATAATGGATGAACATCCACAACACGTTTACGATTCTTTGTTAAAATCTTTCACAAGGAATGACATACATCAATATTCTGATATGTGGAAAACATATGAATTATTAGGTAAACATTTAAATTTGAATCAAGATAAGCTCCTCATAACAAGAGGAGTTGAGGGTTCTATTAAATACATTTTTGAGACTTTATTAGATAAAGGTGATACAATCGCAATGATAACTCCAACTTACGCAATGTATCATGTCTATTCAGAAGTTTACGGTATACAACAGATTCGACTAAAAGGAAAAAAACCTAATTATAATATTTCAGTTGATGAAATAAAAAATGTAATTCCAAATATAAATGTTCTATTTATAGATAACCCAAAATCACATATACCACAGAGTTTTAGTGATGATGAGTTAAATGAAATAATAAATTATGCAAATACAAAAAATGTAATTGTTTTTCTTGATGAAGTTTACGTAGGTTGGGATAAAAAATCTTATCTACAAAACTTACCAAAACATAATAATCTAATTATAGCACAAAGTTGTTCAAAGATTGCTTTTCCATCTATAAAAGCTGGATGGTTGATTACGAATGAGGAATTACAAAAACAAATTTCATCAACAAGAAATTCATATGAATTAAATTATTTCGGTTGTAAAGGCGTTGAGTGGATAATTAGTAATCAAAATTATATTGATGATTTAAAACGGTCAATCTTAGAAACAAAACATAGATGGTATGATGTATTATCAAAGAGTAAAAAGTTTAAGGTATTTAATTCTGAGGGATATACGTTAAGATTATTCGGTGATAAAGATTTAATAAAAAAAGTTTATGATAATTTATATCTTAATAAAATAGTTTTAGGCATAGTTGAAGAAAATAATTTAGTTTTCAGTGTTACGACAAATAAAGAAATAGAGGTTTTAATATTCAATGAAATACTCGGTAATAATTAGGAATAGAAACGAAGAACGATTTATTGGCCATTGTATTCAGTCCTTGGTTGATTTTTTAGGAGATGATATACAAATTGTTGTAGTTGATAATGAGTCAACTGATAATTCACTTCGTATCGTAAATACCTTTGATTATTTAAACATAAAACATCTAAAAATCAACAAAAATGATTATTCACCTGGTGCTTCCCTAAATCTTGGAATAAATTCTTGTGAAAACGATATGACAATGATTATATCAGCACATTGTGAAATTATTGAGTGGCGTGAACCAATTTGGGATGATAAATTAGTTGCAGTTTGGGGTAAACAAATACCTATTTGGGATGGTAAGAAAGTGACACCAAGATATCTTTGGTCTAATTTTGGTGACTTAGCAACCTTAAATTATTGGTCAGAATCCGAAAATAGATATTTCTTCCATAATGCATTCTCATTATTTAAGACAAGTTATATAAAAGAAAATCCCTTTGATGAGAGACTAAGTGGTAAAGAGGATAGATATTGGGCCAAAGAACAAATCGAGGATGGAAAAGAGATTCTATATAGACCTAATTTAATCGTTAAACATCATTACACCGATAATGGTGCAACTTGGAAAGGTGTTGGTTAATGATTCTATGGTTTACAGGTCAGCCTGGCAGTGGAAAAACCACCTTATGTAAAAAAATAAAAGAAAAAATTGATAAAGAGGTAATCCATTTTGACGGTGATGATATACGAGATGTTTTGGATAATAAAGATTACTCAGAAAAAGGTCGTAGAAAAAATATACAATTTGTTATTGATATGGCTAAAGTTATGGAAAAAAAGGGTTTTATAGTTTTAGTTTCATTAGTTTCCCCTTACCGTGATTTAAGGATTGGTGAGGTAATATATTTAAGCTCATCAAGAGACTTAAGAAAAGAATATTGGGTTAAGGACTATGAAATACCACAACAAAATTTTACAAAAATAAATACAGATAAACCAATAGGAGAGTGTATTAATGAAATACTCGATGTTTATAGGAAGATGGCAACCATTTCATGATGGACATAAGTGGTTAGTAAATCAAAGGTTAAAGCTAGGTAAGAACGTTCTAATTTGCATTCGTGACATGGAACCAGATGAAAATAACCCTTGGAACTCACATCAAGTCGAACAAGCAATAAATCATGCTTATCGAAATAATGATAATGTAAAAGTTATGATTATACCTGATATTGAAAGTGTTAACTATGGTAGGGGTGTAGGTTATGAAATTATAGAACACTTTCCACCTACTGATATTAAAGAGATAAGTGCGACAAAGATACGAGAAAATTTATGAAAGTTTTATTGATTGGTAACTCCTCTATTGATTCTACAAAAAAAGTTGGTAATCAAATTGATAATGATTTTGATTTAGTCGCTAGAATGAATAGATTTGAATTAGAGGGATATCAACAATATCTTGGTTGTAGAACTGATATTTGGATAATAAATAGGATGATATCTTTAGGTAGGTCTAACGTTCATTATGGTAACTTGCAGACTAAGTTTGAGGAGAGAAAAAAAACAAGTCCAACCTTAAATAATATGTTGATGATGACTTATTTAAAAAATGAAAATGATTTTAATGATGTAAAAAAACAGACCGAAAAATATTCTGATTTCGAGGTTGGAAATACGTTGAAAGTATCAAGATATTTAAAATCTGAATGGGATAAAAGGATGACTGATAAATTTTATAAACCAGCTACAGGTCTTACTTCAATTCATTACTTAATTGAAGAATATGATAATTTAACAATTCATAATTTTGATTGTGGTAAAACTAAACATTATTGGGGTGATACCGACAAGGCTTCTGAACCAATGAGTAGTAAACATAACTGGTCTTTTGATGAGATTATAATATCAGAGTTAGTCGATAATGGTAAGGTAAAATATTTATGAATAAAATTCTTTATACAACTATTTTTGGTGGTTATGATAATTTAGTTAAACCAGATTTATCTGAGGATTGGAAATTTAAGTGTTTTAGTGAAAAAACCAATGTGCCACTTTACATCGATAATACAAGAAATGCAAAAAGGTTTAAAGTATTACCACATAGATATCTATCCGATTTCAAATATAGCATTTTTATTGATGGAAATATGTACGTGGTTGGCGACATGAATGAGTTAATCGAAACATACCTTTCAGATTGTAATATAGCATTATTTGACCATGGTAAGAATGTTTTAGACTCAAGAAATTGTGTTTATGATGAATACAATGCAATAATCACATTAGGTAATAAAAATAAAAACTTCAAGGATAATCCCGACATCATGTATAAACAAGTCAAAAGATATGAGGATGATGGATATCCACCGAAAAATGGACTTGGGACTACCATGGTTTTAGTTAGACGACATAATGAAAAGGATTGTATAAAATTAATGGAAAATTGGTGGACAGAAATTAAGTATAATAGTAAAAGAGACCAACTAAGTTTTAATTATGTCGCATGGAAACATAAAGTAAAGTTCAATTATATTGAGGGTGATTCAAGAGATAATCAGTATTTTAAAAGAAGTACAAAACCACACTTAGCTAAAAGATGATATGAAAAAAGTCGGTCTAATCGGATATGGTTATTGGGGTAAAATAATCTATCAAAAATTAAAATCAATATCGGATGTGCAATTTATATGTCGAAGTGATGATACCTACGTTGATAAATTAGATTCTGTTGATTGGATATTTGTTGTAACTCCAGATAAAACGCATTATGAAATTACAAAAACTTGTTTAGAACAAGGTAAAAATGTATTTTGTGAGAAACCTTTTACAAATAATTACAAGGATGCGGTAAATCTATTTAAATTAGCCCAAGAAAATAATCTTAAATTATATGTAGATGACGTATTCAATTATAGAGATGAGATAGATGATTTACACAATCTTATTAACTTTGAACAGGAAATCAAAGTGATTTGGAACACAGATAAGAGTGAAAATTATTTAAATAGATTGGCATGGCATAATTTTTATATGTTATATCCTATATTTAAAAAAACATTAAATATAAACTGGCCTAAAATAAATAATGTAACATTTAACTATAGTATCAGTAATACAAAATATCATGAGGTCGGAGGTATTGATTTTACTAATAAATCAAATAGTAATGATGCATTGTTAAAAATGTTAAATAAACTTTTAAATAATGAAAAACAAATAGATTTTGATTATAATAAACAAATAACATTAAGGTGTCAGTTGATTTTGGATGAGGTCAAAAATCATGTCTAAAAACATACTTGTAGTAGGTGGTGGTATTTTTGGAATTGTGACTGCCGTAGATTTTGCAAAGAAAGGTTACGAGGTCACTCTACATGAAGAGTTAGATGGTGTGATGAAATGTGCCTCGGGTATAAATCAATATCGTTTGCATAAAGGTTATCACTATCCAAGAAGTAAAATTACAGCATTGGAGTGTTTAAAATCTGTTAAAGAATTTAATTCAAGATTCCAACATAGTATTATAAATGGAAATACAGAGCATTATTACTCAATCGCTAAAGAAAACTCATTCGTAAACGGACAACAATACATTGAATTTTTAGATGATGTTGGTTTAGATTATAATATAGTTGAATCATTAAAAAATGCTGATGTTACTGTAAAAGTAAAAGAAGAATTATTTGACCATCAAATATTAAGACAGCAACTAATTGATGAAATGAATTTTTATAACATAAACGTAATATTAAATCATACTACCACAAAGGATGATTTCAAGGATTACGATTATGTAATTATTAGCACTTACTCTCAAATAAATGATTTGGTTGATAAAAAAAGACAATACCAATATGAAATTTGTGAGAAACCAGTCGTAAATTTACCCGATAAATATAAAAATAAAAGTATAGTTGTAATGGATGGGCCTTTCATGTGTCTTGACCCTTACGGACAAGATGGTCTCCATGTCTTAGGTAATGTTGTACACGCGATACATGATACCAATATTGGGTTTAAACCTGTGATAAAAGATAAGTTCAAAGATTACTTAAATAATGGTGTAATACAAAACCCAAAAATCACTAAAATAAATAAATTTATTGAGTCAGCTAATGAATATTTTGAAGGATTTAATGATTTAGAACATATCGGTTCAATGTATACAATAAGAACTGTATTATCAAATAGAGAGCATGATGATGCTAGACCAACAATGGTTACCCAAGAAAATGAAAAAACATTCTCAATTTTCTCAGGTAAAATCGTGACTTGTGTTGGAGTTGTGAACGAAATAATAAAAATAATTGAGAGGTAAAATGATAATATCACATAAACATAAATTTATATTTGTTAGACCAAGAAAAACCGCTGGAACTACGATGCAAAATGTATTATCAAAAATATGTGGGGAGGACGATATAATCACCAGTGGATATGATAAAGGTAATAGAAATATAGATAAATCATGCTGGGATGGACACCCCCATCCTCACTTGTGGGATATGAAACAATTAGTTGGTAAGGAAATATGGGATGATTATTTTAAATTTACGTTTGTTAGAAATCCATTTGATATTACGGTGTCGAGATTCTTTTGGAATATTAAAGGAAAAGGACAAAAAGGATATGAAACGACTAAAGAAGATTTTAAAAGGTGGTTTGAAAATTATACGTCAACCAACTTATTTCATGATGCCGAATATTACTCTGCTAATTTAGCGTATCCTTTTTTAGTTGATATGAATTGTGTATCAGCTAATAACACACCACTTTATCCCTCTGGTATTTTGAATAGAGAAATAGATTTAAATTTTGTTGGTAGATTTGAGAACTTGGAATCTGATTTTAACTTTTTATGTGACAAAATAGGCATTGAACAATTACAATTAAAAGATAAAAATTCAAAAACAAAAACAAGAAAAAATAAAATCAATTATAAAGAATGGTATGATGAAAAAATGATTAATATAATGAACTCGTGTTTTGAGAAGGATTTAGATTTATTAGGTTATGACTTCAACCAAGACTTTACATTAACAAAGAAAAGTGTATGTATAGATAGAGATATATTTATTAATAAGGATAAAAATATAAATGGTGCAAGTTTAATTAAAGTGCCTGATTGGATTAAGAATCCTTTAGGTAAATATTATTTATACTTTGCAAGTCACACTGGAAAATATATTAGATTGGCATATTCTGATTCGTTAATAGAACCGTTTAAAATATACGATGGTGAACCACTGAAACTATCAGATACCACTTGTAAGACACATATAGCTAGTCCAGATGTTCATGTTGACGATGAAAATAATAAAATAATAATGTATTATCATGGGGATACTAATAACTTTCAAGAAAGTTTTATTAGTAATTCAGAGGATGGGTTAAAATTTGAGAATAATCCAAAACCACTTGGTTTATTTTATTTTAGAGTTTTTAGATACAAAAATAAATTTTATTCCGTAGCAAAAAATAAAAATGAAGATTCAATAATTTATGAATCCAATAATTGGGATGGTGAGTTTAAACCCTTATTTACGATACTACCAAATTCACGTCACACCGCGACCTTGGTTAAAGATGATATATTATATATTTTTTACACCACAGTGGGGCAGGCACCAGAGTCGATTTATTATTGTAAAATAAAACTTGGTGATGAATGGGAAGTATTAGATAATAAAAAATTAACTAAACCAACTTTTGATTTTGAGGGTGCGGGTTCTGATTTAATTCCGAGTAATTTTGGTTCATCCACATTAAGATGGGGTGAAAAAAAATTGAATGAACTAAGAGACCCTTGTATTTATAAAGAGAAGGATAAGTTGTTTCTACTCTATTCATTTAATGGTGAGGGTGGAATAGCATTAGGGAGTTTAAATAGTTATGAGTAATGTTGTTTTTCAAGTTAATATTAAGGGTCATAGGACAAAACCAGAGTTTGATTTATCAACTAAGTCATGGGCGATTTGGTGTGAGAAAAATAATTTAGAACATTTTGTTCTTACAGAACCAATTTATGATTTGAGTTATATGAATGCAAACTGGCATAAGTTTTTTGTGTTAGAATTATTGGAAAAACAAGGTGTTGATTATGAACAAGTTTGTATAGTTGATGCCGACACAATAGTTCATCCTAAGTGTCCTAATTTTTTTGAATTAACAGATAATAAATTTAGTGTTGTACAAAGTGATGGTTGCTATGAGTGGGTAAACCGAAGTATAGGGTCGTATCATACCTATTTTTTTCCTAATATTTATCTTAAGACTTGGACTTATTTTAATAGTGGTTTTATGATATTAAATAAATCACATAGAAAATTTTGTGATGAAGTCTATGAATTTTATAAAGAAAATCAACAAAAACTTGTCGAGGCACAAAAAACATTTATGGTTGGGACAGACCAAACTCCTATTAACTTTTTAACAAGACAACATGAAATAGAATTAAAATGGTTACCAAATGCATATAATTTACATGACCCCTATAGAAAAGATTTATTATTTATAGACCCATCAAACTGGTGGCCAGATGACCTAAATAATTTATATAACTCAGGTTGGGTTTATCATTTTAATGCCATTCCGAATAATAATCTGAAACGAGACGCGGGTTATTGGATAAAAAGAGTTTTTAATGAATTATATGAGGATAAATCATGAAAGTAGCTTTTTTCTCTGAGACAGGCACTAATCAAAAATATCCAAGAGACTTTCCTAATGCTCGTACCGAAGTTGCTTGGTGTTTAGCTCTTGACGCACCAATGTGTCATCTAAAACAATTACCTAATGACCATTTTGATTTAGGTATAGTAATTATTCCCAAGAATAACCCTAACATTGACCTTAATCACATAAGGACGATATGTGATAAAGTTACAGTGATGCAAGAGGGCCCACATTGGTTTTTTCAAGATTATGATATAACTAATCAATTTCATTATTATAATTGTCTGGTGGAGGCTGATTGGGTTTATTGTCATAATTACTCTGATATGAAATACTATAAGGGGTTAGGTTGCAAAGATGTGAGAGTTATGAGAAGCTTGATGATACCAGAGGGATTGAAACCACGAAGTGAATTAGGTAATGGAACTATTATTGGTGGTAACTTTGTAAGTTGGTATGGTGGATTTGATTCTTATGTGGTCGCCAGAGAAATAAACGATACTATATCAGCTCCGTCAATGGGTAGAAAACAAGAACAAGAAAGTATGATTGATGATATAACTTACTTACCTTACATGAGTTGGAGAGAGTGGATTGATAACCTATCCCAATATAATATTGGTATTCATCTAATGAGAACACATGCCGCTGGAACATTTGCTATGAATTGTGCATTTCATGGAATACCTTGTATTGGATATCGTGGATTGGATACACAAGAGTTATTACATTCTAACACAATGGTTGATGTCGGTGATTTACATGAAGCAAAAAAGATTGTTTTAAGATTAAAAGAAGATACTTATTTTTATAAAGAATGTAGTGAAATTGCAAAAAGTGGATTCGAAAAATATTACACAGAGGAAAAATGGAAAGAGAGTTTCAATCATGAAACCAATTAGTTTTATTCAACCATCAAGAAATAATTTAAAATATTTAAAATGGTCTTATGAGAGTATTAGGAGTAATCTTGACCCAATGCATGAAATATGTTGGGCTGATGACTTTTCAGACGATGGAACATGGGAATGGATGAATGATATCTCAAATAAAGATAAGAATGTAAAAATACATCGTAACGAGGGGCCGAATAGGTTAGGGCACACCATTCTATACGACACCCTCGTTAACGATTATGCCGCGAATGATATTGTTATGATTTATCACGCTGATATGTACGCTTGTCCTAAATTAGATGACATGATAATGAAACATATTAAACCTGGCAAGGTTGTATCAGCGACAAGAATAGAACCACCACTACATCCTGATGGGCCAGAGAAAATATTGAAAGACTTTGGTATCGAGCCAGAGGAGTTTAATAAGGATGGTTTAATGAAATTTTTATCAGAGGTTGAGACAAAAGAACCAACCAAAGGTATATTCGCCCCATGGGCTATATATAAAAAAGATTTCCAAGATATAAATGGACATGACCCACTTTACGCACCACAATCAAAAGAAGATAGTGATATATTTAATAGATTCGTATTAGCTGGTTATGATTTAGTTCAGACTTGGGAGGGTTTTGTTTATCATATGACCTGTAGAGGTAGTAGGTTTAAGGATGGAGCTCTAAGAAACCCAGCTGGTCAGGTATTCATGAAAGGTAGAGAATCCTCAGAGTGGTTAGAACAAAATCTACGTAGTACAAGAAACTTTATACGTAAATGGGGTCATATGGTTAATCATGATTCTATGATGTATCCGATAATACCGCCAAAATATAATATAGGTTTTATAGTAAAGAATTGTGATTTTAAACACGTAAATGAACTAGAACCATGGTGTTCGACTTTATATTGTGAGTATACGGGTGTTATAGAATCCTACATAAAGCATGAACAAAAGAATACTGCTTTTGATTTATCTAATAGATTAAAACATGATTATAGTAGTAATTATGATAATGATATTTTAATTGAATTTGATGCACAAAAATTAACTGCAGATAATTTTCAAGTCATAGTTAATTTATCAGAAATGTTAAAAGATAGTGGTGAAGTAGGTAAAATGGAGTATGACATATATAAATTTGACATAAAATCAATGAAAACATATGAAAGGGATTTAATTAATGTCGTTTAAAAATTATATCACAGAGATACCAAATTTTCCGATAGAGGGTGTTAATTTTAAAGATTTATCACCTCTCCTATCAGATAAAGAAATGTTTAGAAAAGCTGTAAAGGAGATGGGTAAATTAATCATTTGGAAAGATGGTAAATTTATCGGTACAAGGGATAACAAATTTATTGGTACGGTTGATTATTGGATAGGTATCGAATCTCGTGGATTCATATTCGCATCCGCACTTGCAATGCATTTTGGTGGTGGTGTGGTATGTGCAAGAAAAGAGGGAAAGACACCAACCGCAAAACATACAGTTAGTTATGACTTGGAGTATGGTAGTGCTACTTTAGAAATGGCGGTGGTTGAACATCTTGATAGTAGTAGAGCTGTAATCGTAGACGACGTGTTAGCGACAGGTGGTACACTTCAGGCTACAAATCAATTAGCAACAGAAGTTGGTTATGATGTTATAGATAATATCGTATTAGTAGATTTAGCATTTATACCAAGAACAGAAAACTTTAATCTTAACGTAAAATCGGTGGTGACTTATGAGTGATGCATATGGTGCTGCAAAAGAACTAGAAAAGAAAATATTAATAGTCTGTGCTTTGGAAATTGAGACACAGAAAAAATTAAAAGATTATGATGTATTATATACAGGTGTTGGTAAAGTAAACGCCACATTTTCATTAACCAGAAAATTTGGTAAACTTGGTAGTTATGTACCTTATAGTCTAGTAATTAATTATGGAACAGCAGGTAGTAGAAAAATTAAAAAAGGTAAATTAGTTGATTGTACTAAATTCATACAAAGAGATATGGATGTTACAGGTCTCGGATTTATGAAAGGTGAAACACCATTTGAAGATGACCCACCAATAATAATTGAAACACCAAAAGATGTGTTCAATCCAATAGGTAGAAAAGCCACGTGTGGTAGTGGTGATAACTTTGTCGAGGATAAAACAAATTATTATGGTGAGGTGGTCGATATGGAAGCCTATGCATTAGCTAAAGTCTGTTACTTATATGATGTTCCGTTTATTTCTTTTAAGTATATCACCGATGGAGCTGATGAACAAGCTCATGAAGATTGGGAGTCTAATCTAGCAGATGGTATAGAGATTTTTGAGGAAGAGGTTTTAAAAAGTTTATAATGACATACTATTTATTATTATCAGGTGACAATGAATCAGATACGATGTTTGATGCAAATATATTAGGTGAGGAAAGTTTTAAAGTTTTTTATCCCTCTTTAGGTTTTAACCTATTAAATAGAATTATTAATAAAGAGCCGGAATTATTAAATAAAATAAAAATTAAAGATGAACAGAATAAATCATACACGATTACAGAATTTTTAGATAAAGTGGAAAAATGGAAAATAAAAGCTTGACTTTTACTTTTTTTGTTCGTATATTAGGAGTGTTCGCAGATGCCTGAAATAAAGAATTGGGAAGATTGGGATGAGGTTGAGGAACAAACTCAGCAAAAACAAATGTTAGAGAAAACTAATGGAAAGACAAAGAAAAAAAAGGAAAATAACGATGATAAAAAAATTAGGAATAATATCAAGTCTATTACTCGCTAGTCTATTCATATCTTGTGAAGATAATAAATCAGATAAGTTAGCGACCTTAACTTTTGATTTAGGATTACCAATAGATAAAAATGGATATCATTTATTAACATTAGATAGAGAAAATTGGCAGACCTTACATAGAGTTAGTGGTGTGGTAGAAGCAAACGATGTGCCTGTTGAAAATTTTTGGGTTACTTGGACAAGTGACCTTTTTTGGTATATCGGAGATACTTTAGGATATTTAGTAGACAGAAGATATAGTTTGTATATTGGTCAATACGTTTATGGTGACACAAGTTTTATTATTGGTTTTAGTGGTATGGAAGTTCCAACAACAAATATGACAAGTTTAAGCAACTCAAATGGTGAGATAAATAATATGATAGCACCAGTAAAATCCATGGTTGGTGACACCATGTATTTATCAGCAGAATGGTTTGATGGTTATGCTACTTGGGGTATAATCTTAAAATAAGGAGAAATATATATGATTTTTGAATTGGTAAGTAAGACACACTCTGAACCCATCGATAGGGTTGATTTAGCTAATATAGGTATTCAAGGTGCTAAAACATATTTTATGGGAAGAAAACAATTATCAGAGGAACAATTTGATGAGATGTTTGAGGTTAAGGTATCACCAAACAAACAAGCATTTGTTGGAAAATATGATTGGTGGAAAGAGGAATCCAATAATTTAGACATAGATAAGGAATAGATATGACATTTCAAGAAGCTGCGGATTTATTAACTAAAATCATAATCGGTGAGAAAGTAATCGTCAAACCTAAGAGAAAGGTTAGACGCACAAAAAGAACAAAGAAAAAATGAAACAAATTATTTTAGATGTTCTTGAACATTTTAAAGACTCAAACCTACACTCAGAAGCTGCTCGTGAGGGTATCGCTAATGATATAATTAAGAAACTTGATACTAAGGACTATGTATACTCACGCGATTTAATCGGTAGTAGTAAACTGTCTAAGGATGACCCAACTGTCGTTATAAATGCCAATAGTTCGTATAACGATGGTTTTACACGTAAATATTATCAAGATATATTGGATGAGGAAGATGTTAGCAGATAATCTGTATAAAAAAATAAGGGGTGATAAATTTATTATCTCAGGCCCATGTGTTCTTGAGAGTTACGAAAAGGCTTTAAAACTTGCAAAGTTTGCGCAGAGATTAGTCGAGGGTTTTGGTTTTACATACATATTTAAAGCATCTTTTGACAAAGCAAATAGGACTTCAGTAGATTCATTCAGAGGTGTTGGTTTAGATGAAGGGGTTGAAATATTTAAGGAACTAAGTAAAGATTTTTTAATCACAACCGATGTTCATGAAACCCACCAAGTCGATAAAATAGCAGAGGTTGTAGATATCATACAGATACCTGCTTTTTTATGTAGACAAACTGATTTATTACTCTCAGCGGGTGAAACTCAGAAAGTTGTTAGTGTCAAAAAATTTCAATTACTATCAGGTCAAGACATGATTAGACCTTTAGAAAAAATACAAAGCACAGGTAATGATAAGGTAATCCTAATTGAAAGAGGTACATTAGTTCCATACGGAAATGTAATTTTAGATGTTAGAAATTTGATTGATATGAAAAAACTCGGTGTACCAATTGTGATGGATTGCACACATACCTGTCAATCATTAAACTCTGGGCAAACTAAAACATCAGGAAGAAAAGAAATGGCAGAGTTATATGCACAAGTGGCTGGTATCTGTGGAATTAAGGGTTTTTTTGCCGAAATATATGACGAGCCTGAACTAGCCAAGTCAGATTCTTCAACCTCATTGAATTTCTCAGAGATTACTTCGTTGGTAGAAAAGGTTAGTAAAGTGATTAACTTGAATAACGATGAAGATGAAGAGGTATATAGGGGAGGTCACTTAGGATAATGGATTTATCAAAGCTACACGAGTTTGAGAACAGACC
>MDTB01187083.1_pt1 | contig 16897 bp, 14 predicted proteins | sample 811161 | NCBI WGS metagenome assembly MDTB01 (sample SAMN05326650, study PRJNA326480) | marine metagenome | isolation source: seawater | place: Mediterranean Sea | collected 2009
ATTAATTTAAAAGAATTAAATTTTGAGACTTTTTTCAAAGGAAAAGAATGTGGAGAATTATTACTGGGTGGAAAAATGCAATTTTATAATCATAATAAAATAGATGGGATTATAATTACTACCCATGGCCATAAATATAATCAACCCAATCAATCTCCTCAAAATGAAAGTTCTATATACGGGAAAATTATCTTTTTTGATTTTCAGACTAAAAAACCTTTAATTTTTTCCAAAGGTCATAGAGTTTCGCAAGGCCTTTACGCTGAGGGAAATATAATTTTGCAAACTGAACATGGACCAAGAGGTGGAGACGAAATTAATAAAATAATTTTCAATAAAAATTATGGCTGGCCAGTAGTATCGTATGGAGAAAAATATGGATTAGGATATACAAATGAACCTTTTTATAAAAAAAACCATTCAGCAAATAATTTTGAAGATCCAATATTCTCTTTCATTCCATCAATTGGAATTTCTGAAATCATCAAACTTCCAAATGCTTTTTCAAATCATTTTAAAAACAATTTTTTACTCTCGTCTCTTAACAAGCGTCATCTGTATCGAGTTAAATTTGATCAGACATTTAACAAAGTTTTGTTTTACGAAAAAATTTATATTGGAGAAAGAGTAAGAGATCTCAAATACGTAAAAAAACTTAATCTTTTAATCATGGCTTTTGAAGAAAATGGAGAGATTGGTCTATTGTCAAATATTAATGAATAATTTTTTTGTTATTAATTTATTACCTTTTTAGAGCTTCATCTTAAGAAAACTAAGGAGATTTAAAGATAATGACGGCTGGTAAAATATATGTTTCTAAAAAATATACTTATCACCTAAATAAAATAATAAACCTAGAGCTATCCCAGTTAAAATCCAAAAAAACTTATCATTCATTTGTAAACTTTTCTAAGTTTGGTTTAAAATAGTTTGGACCTTTCATTACTTTGCCGAATTCATTGTAAATAGGTTTTCCGTCTTTACCAAGTTTACTCATATTAGAATTTTGGACTTCATCAAAACATTTATCTAAATTAATTCCAAAAGCATGACCGGCACCATATGTTACATAAAGAATATCGGTTAATGCATCAGCTACTTCTTTTATATCTTTTTCTTTCAATGCAACTTTAAATTCTTCTAATTCTTCAGCTATTAAATCATATCTGAGCTTTATAATTTTTTCTTCAGGAAAATTAGCTTTATTTCTAACCTCTTGGCCAAAGGTTTTCATGAATTTTCCCACTTTTTCAAAATTACTCATATTTCCGCCTTTATATTTTTTTATTTTAAATATAAATATAATATATCAAAGAATCATAAATGAAGTATAGAAACGAATTCGACAGCATAGGTAAAATCAAAGTTCCTGGTGATAAGTATTGGGGGGCATCAACAGAGAGATCCAATAAATACTTCAACATTGGTGATTTTTTGGTTAGGCCAATAGTTATTCATTCAATTGCAATAATTAAAAAGGCTGCTGCCATTGTAAATAAAAAAAATGGAGATTTAGACGCAAAAATTTCTAAATATATAATTAAAGCTGCTGATGAGGTAATTAGGGGCAAACTGGACAATCATTTTCCATTAAAGGTTTGGCAAACAGGGTCGGGAACTCAAACAAATATGAATGTAAATGAGGTGATTTCAAATAGAGCTATAGAAATGTTAAACGGTAAACTTGGCACAAAAAAACCAGTTCACCCAAATGACCATGTAAATAAATCACAATCAACGAATGATGTTTTTCCTTCTGCTATGCATATTTCAATTGCTGTTAAAACCACAAAAAAACTACTTCCCTCTTTGAAAATATTAGAGAATGAACTTTTGAAAAAAGTAAAAGAATTCAAAAAAATTGTAAAGGTTGGTAGAACACATTTACAAGATGCAACACCAATCACTTTAGGTCAGGAATTTTCCGGATATCATTCACAGCTTAAAAAATGTATTGATAGAATAGAAAACGCGCTAGAGGAAATTTATTTTCTCGCTCAAGGCGGAACAGCGGTAGGAACTGGGTTGAATACGAGAAAAAAATTTGACACTAAAATAATTAAAGAAATTTCTAAGATCACAAATTTACCTTTTAAACCCGCAAAGAACAAATTCGCAGCTTTAGCAGCTCATGATGCAATAGTAAATTTTTCGGGTACTATGAATACCACTGCAGTTTGTTTAATGAAGATTGCTAATGATATTAGATTTCTTGGTTCAGGGCCTCGTGCAGGATATGGAGAATTAATACTTCCTTCTAATGAACCTGGTTCATCAATAATGCCAGGAAAAGTGAACCCTACACAATCTGAAGCAGTGACCATGGTTTGCGTAAAAGTCATTGGTAACCACAATGGAATAACTATGGCTGGCTCTCATGGCCATTTTGAATTAAATGTTTTTAAACCTTTAATAATTCATAATATTCTTCAATCAATTGAAATAATGGCAGATTCATCAAAAACTTTTGCACTTTATTGTGTTAAAGGAATTAAAGCTGATAAACAAAGAATTAAAAATCTCCTCGATAATTCTTTAATGATTGTCACAGCATTAGCGCCCAAAATTGGATACGATAATGCAGCTAAAATTGCTAAAATGGCTCATAAAAATGGAACAACATTAAAAGAAGAGGTTCTAAAAACAAATCTTATTTCAGCAAGAGAATATGAAAAAATTATGGATCCTCTTAAAATGACTAAACCTAAATAGACTCAATTAAATTTTTTAAAAATAAATAAATTTTTTTTTCAGTTAAATCATTATAAAAAAAATCTTTTGCATTTTTATCGAAATAGTCTTTTAATTCGGTTAACTTTTTTTCTTCAATAATTTTTTTATTAATTAAAATTTTGTTGAAATAATATTTTTGAGCGTCTAAATTTACTTTACCTTTCACTAAAACATTGGTTTCTTTCATGTTTCTACTTTTTTTTATACCAACTAATTTAAAAAATTTGTTGATATCTTGTGTATCTATTAATAGCTCATAATCTAAATCTTTATATAGTGGATACGTTTTTAAATAAAAATTAGCTTTAATATTTAAATCAGCAAATTTAAAAAATGAATTTTTTGAAATAATATCTCCATTCTTAAATATAAAATTTATTTTATTAGCTTCTAAATTTTTTTTATGAATTATGTTCTTTGTCAAATAATTTAGGTGTAATTCACCATTAATTTTTTTATTTGATATTTCGTTTATAATTAATTCATATTTTTTTTTCATATTTAAATTATTGAAATTTATTTTTTTTATATCAGCAAAAATATTAAAATAAAAAAAAGGTTTGAAATTTACTTGACCTTTAAAATATGTTTGGAAGTTTTTATTTTTATAGAGTGATTTTTTTAACTTTAAATTTTGATCATAATCGAAATTTATTAATAAGTTATCGTTCAAAACTTTTAATTTCATTAACCCAGATATTTGTGGTGGTATCTTTTTATTATTCAAAATAATATTAGACTCAATGCCTAATTTTTTTACATTTAAATATAAAAGATTTTCATTTTTTTGAGGTTTATAAAAACCACTTATGTCGTTTCCCAAATAATTGCCTTTGAACTTTATCTTTTTTAAAAATAATTCATCTGATATATATAAACTCTTAAAGTTCAAAAAAACCTTCAATTCCTCCACCTTTATATTTGAGAATTTTTTTTCAAAAATAATTGTTGGATATTTTATTTCCAGGTTTGGGAGTGGAAAAATTTTGTATTTAATTTCATTTGAGTTTTTTATGGTGAAACCATGTTGATTCTTGAGAATATTATTAAGTTCATCAATTTTATTAACAAATTTAAAAAGCTTAGGTGCTGTAAAAAGAAGAATAATTGAAAAAATGAAAATAAATAATAAATACCTAAGATTATATATAAAATTGAAAATTTTTTTTATAAAATTTTTTTTCATTAAAGTGTAAATAATCATCTTTCCTATTATTTTAAGTAGTGTATAAAAGTTAATCTAAAGACATGTCATCTGAAAATAAATTATTAGATAGCTTAAATTCTGAACAAAAAAAAGCTGTATTAGATACCGAGGGACCTAATCTAATTGTCGCTGGTGCAGGCTCTGGCAAAACCAGGGTACTTACAACTAGACTGGCTTATATAATAAACCAAAGAAAGGCTTGGCCTAATCAAATTTTATGTGTGACATTTACTAATAAAGCCGCCAAGGAAATGCATAATAGAGTTCTTAAATTCATAAAGGGTGAGAACAGCGCTGTGCCTTGGTTGGGAACATTCCATTCAATAAGCGTAAAATTTTTGAGAAGACATGCTGAAGCTATAGGCTTTAAAAGTAACTTTACTATACTTGATACAGATGATCAAAAAAAACTTATAAAAAGGATTTGCGAGGCTGAAAATATTGATGCTAAAAAAATTTCACCACAATTTATAATTTCTTTTATAGACAATTGGAAAAATAAAGGCCTGATGCATGAGGATGTAAAAATAAAGAAAGGTAACTCTTTTGAGTCTCAAATTTTAAAAGTTTATTCAATTTATCAAAAAAAAACACAAGATTTAAATGCAATGGATTTTGGTGATTTAATTTTATTTACAGTGAAATTATTCGAAAATAACAATGATATTGTAGAAATTTATCGTAAAAATTTTAAATATATTTTGGTAGATGAATATCAAGATACAAATTTTATTCAAAACAAATGGTTGAATCTATTAGTAAATTCAAAACATAATATATGTTGTGTTGGTGATGATGATCAGTCAATTTATAGTTGGCGTGGAGCAGAAATTAAAAATTTTTTGACTTTTGATAAAATTTACCCAGATTGTAAAGTTTATAAATTAGAGCAAAACTATCGATCAACCAAAAATATTTTAGAAACTGCTTCAAGTTTAATTTCTAATAATAATAGTAGAGTAGGAAAAAAACTTTGGTCATCTGAAGCTGATGGAGAACTTGTGAAATTAAATTGTTATAGTAGTGGAAAAGATGAAGCTGAAGGTGTTAGTGACATTATTGAAAATAGAGTAAAAGATAAATACTCATTAAATAATGTAAGTATACTTGTAAGAGCCATCTATCAAACACGAGAATTTGAGGAAAGGTTCTTAAAAATTGGATTAGGATATAGAGTTTTAGGAGGAATTCGATTTTACGAAAGAGCTGAAATTAAAGATGCAATTAGTTATTTAAGAATTGTTAATCAAAAATTTGATGATTTAGCATTAGAGCGAGTAATCGGTGCGCCAAAAAAAGGAATAGGAGATGCTACATTAAAAAAAATATTTGAATTTGGTGCTAAGAAAAATTTATGCTTAGAAGACTCAATTATTCATTTAATTGAATTAGATCAATTTAAACCAAAAATTAAAAAAACATTTTCCCTTTTAATTAAGATGATAGAGAAGTGGAGAAGTGAAGCAAAAAAAATCAAACATTACGATCTATTAAAACTTATATTGGATGAGTCAGGTTATTCTTCAATAATTAAAAATAAAAAAGATTTAGAGAATGAAAATAGGCTAGAAAATTTAAAAGAACTGATAAGAGCTATGCAGGATTATGATAATTTACAAAATTTTTTAGAGCATGTTTCTCTAGCAACTTCAGCTGACAAAGAATGGGAGGGCGAAAAAGTAAATTTGATGACTATGCATGCCGCTAAAGGATTGGAGTTTGATGTTGTTTTTCTACCAGGATGGGAAGAAGGATTGTTTCCTCATCAAAAATCTTTGCAAGAAAAAGGTGATTTTGCATTAGAAGAAGAAAGAAGATTAGCTTATGTAGGAATTACAAGAGCAAAAAAGGAGGCCTTTTTATCTTTCGCAATGAGAAGAGCGTATCAAGGTGATTGGATGGATGCGATTCCATCTAGATTTATTAATGAGCTGCCAGAAAATAGTATTGAAAAAAATGAAGAACCAGAAAATAAAACTGATGACGAATTTGATTTCAATCAAGACAATTCAATAGAATTAGGAGATGAATATAGGAGTCCAGGATGGGATAGGCTTAAAAAGAAATTAATTAAATGGAAAAAATAAATAAGTTAAAAAGAAAACTAAAAAAATATAATTTAGATGGATACTTAATACCTAAAAATGATGAATTTTTTAGTGAATATGTTCCTAGTCATAAAAACGATTTATATTACATTTCAAATTTTTCTGGATCATACGGTTTGGCACTGGTCCTCAAAAAAAAAAATTATCTGTTTGTTGATGGAAGATATACTGTACAAGCAAGCAATCAAAGTGGAAAAAATTTTAAAATAGTTACTTTGCCATTTTCAAAAAATATACAAAAATTTAAATTAAAAAATAAAAAAATTGGGTTTGACCCCAAGTTATTTAATGAAAATACAATAAATCAATTTTCAAAAAAACTTGGTCTTAAATTAATCCCTACAGAAACTAATTTAGTAAAATCTATAAAAACAATGAAAATTGTTAAAAAAAAAAACAATTCATTTTATGTTCTAGATAAATCAATTAGTGGTGAAAGTTCTTACAAAAAAATTATAAATCTTAGAAAAAAACTTGTAGATTATAATGTGGATATTATGTTTGTTACTTCATCAGAGAATATTGCATGGTTATTAAATATAAGGGGGGCTGACTCAGATTATTCTCCAATCCCTAATTGTTTTTTAATAATCGATAAAAACATGAATGTTTTTCTTTTTAGCGATTTAAAAAAAATCAATATTAAATTTAAAAAAAATTTAAACTTTGTAAATATCCATGGTGTAGAGTTGCTAGAAAGTTTCGTTAAAAAAATAACAAATAAAAAATTTTTGATCGATAAATTTACATGTTCAATTTTTTATAAAAATATAATTGAAAAAGAAAATTTCATTACAAAAGATCTGGACCCTATTTATTACCTAAAATCACAAAAAAATAATATTGAAATCAATAATACCAAAAAAATACATGAATTTGATGGTGCTGCTTTAACTAAATTTTTATTTTGGATACAAAATAATTTTAAAAAACAAAAAATTACTGAGTTAATAGCTCAAAAAAAACTTTTAGGATTTAGGAAAAAGTTTAAAGAATTCAAATATTTAAGTTTTCCAACTATTTCAAGTACTGGGGCAAACGGTGCTATAGTTCATTATAATGCTTCGAAAAAAACCAATAAGGTTCTTAAATCTGGTAATATTTATCTGGTCGACTCCGGTGGGCAATATCATTTTGGTACGACTGACGTGACTAGAACAATCTCTCTAGAGAATAAAAAAAATAAAATTAAAAAAATTTTTACCAGGGTGTTACAAGGTCATCTTAATTTATCAAATTATAAATTAACAAAAAAAACAACTGGGTCAATTTTAGATAAAGTTGCCAGAAAAAAACTAAATGATATGAATTTAGATTATTCTCATGGAACAGGGCATGGTGTTGGTTATTTTTTAAATGTTCATGAGGGACCTCAATCAATATCTAAATTTAATAAGATTAAGTTAAAACCAGGTATGATACTTTCTAATGAACCTGGATATTATAAAAAAGGTGAATTCGGATTACGAATTGAAAATCTGATATATATTAAAAAAAGTAAGCAGGGTATGAAGTTTGAGAACTTGACTTATGTTCCAATAGATAAAAATTTGATAATAAAAAAGTTATTAAATAAAAAAGAAGTACTTTGGTTAAATCAATACCATCAAAACGTTTACAATAAAATTAAAAAATACATGAATAAAAACGAACTAATTTTGTTAAAAAAATCTTGTTCAAATATTTAAAAATTTATACCACTCATTTTCGGAATAAATTTTAATATTAAGTTCTCTCGCCTTTTCAATTTTTTTTCTGGTAGGTTTGTTGTCTCCTACAACTAAAATATTTAATTTTTTTGACACAGATCCTAAAACCTTTCCGCCTAGATTTTCAGTCAAAGTCTTGGCTTCTGACCTGCTAATTTTTTTGAAAGCACCTGTGAACATGACGTTTGTATTACTTAACTTGCCTTTTTTATTTATTTCTTGATAATTTTGAATATTTAATTTTGTGATAAAATTTTTAACAATTTCAATATTTTTACTATTTTCAAAAAAATTATTTAATGAGTGAATTTGGGTTTCCCCAATACCGTCAAGATCTTTTAAGTTAAAAAATATTTCTTCTCTATTAGGCTTAATAAATAAATTTGAAAATTGATCAATTGATTTAAAAAAACCAGCTAAAATTTTTGCATTTTCTTGTCCTATGTGTCTAATACCAATTGAATAAATAAATTTATTTAAAGAAATATTCTTAGCTTGATTAATAGCTATTTTAAGATTTTTAACTGAAAGATCTCCCCATCCTTCTAATTTATTAATTTTATCAAAATTAAGTTCAAATATGTCTGAGGGATTTTTTATTAAATTTAACTCCCAAAATTGATCAATGACTTTTTTTCCTAGACCGTCGATGTTAAAAGCTTCCTTGGAGACAATATGTTTTAATTTTTCTTTTGCAATAAATGAACAATCGTAACCTTTTGTACACCTTCTTACAGCATCCTTTTTTTTGGTTGATAAATTAAATTCTTTTTGAATTTTACCTCCGCATAAACATTTATTTGGAAATAAAAATCTTATTGAATTTTTTGTTCTTTTTTTTAAATCGACTGAAACAACTTGAGGAATTACATCTCCTGCTCTTTGAACAATAACAGTGTCACCTACCCTAACATCTTTTCTCTCTATTTCATCCTCATTATGTAATGTTGCATTCGATACTACAACTCCCCCTACCGTAACAGGTTCTATTTTTGCCACAGGTGTAATTGCACCCGTTCTACCAACTTGAATAACAATATTTTTTATTTTAGATATGGCTTTTTCAGAGGAAAATTTATATGCAGTAGCCCACCTCGGTGAGTTTGAGGTGTTACCAAGTCTTTTTTGCAAATCTAAGTCATCAACTTTATAAACTATTCCGTCAATATCGTAATCAAGTGAAGATCTGATTGACTCTATTTTTTTATGTTGATTTTCAATTTCATCTAAGTCACTTACTAATTTATTAAAAGGGTTTACATTAAATCCCCATCTTTTTAGGCTAAGAATAAATTCTGATTGCGTTGTAAAAATCATTGGATCAATTACACCAAATCCATAAGCAAAAAATTTAAGAGGAATTTTTTTCGTTTCGTTTGGATCTTTTTGTCTTAAAGATCCACCGGCAGCGTTACGTGGATTAGCGAAATCTTTATTTAAAGATTTAAAATCCTTTTTACTTATATAAACTTCTCCCCGAACTTCTAAAATTTTAGGTAAATTTTTTTCTGTGATTTTTTTTGGTATTTCATTTATAGTTTTTAAATTTTCTAATATGTCTTCACCTGTTGTTCCGTCTCCCCTGGAAAGACCTTTAACGAGGTTTCCATTTTTATAAGTCAAAGAGGCTGAAATACCATCTATTTTTAATTCAGAAGAAAAATGAAATTTTTTGTCTTTAAAATTTAGGTAGTTAGAAATTTTATTTATAAAATCTTTCATACCCTCAGAATTAAAAGTATTAGAAAGCGAAAGCATTTTTTTTGAATGCTTTATCTTTGAAAATTTCTTAGTGAGTGGTGCGCCTATTTCATCTTGAATAGATGTATTCTTTTTTAAAAAAGAATATTTTTTTTCTAATTTGATAAGATCACTTTTAATTTTATCATATTTAGAGTCAGCTACTAATGGAGAGTCAAGGTTAAAATAATTGTGATTATATTTTTTAATTAATTTTAATTTATCATTATATTTTTTTTCAATGATTTTTTTGTTTATCATTTATTTAAAATTTTACTTATAGTTTTTTTTATTAAACCTTGCTCTTCTTTTTTAGATTTACTTTTTAAAATTTTTTGTTCTTTTTTATAATCTTTATTTAACAAAGAGTAAGAATTTTCATACCATTTACTAGAATTGTAATTATATCCTAAAATATTAGCTGTCTTTTTAGCCTCTTCTAATAAACCTAAATTATAATAAATTTCTACCAGTCTATGAAGAGCTTCTTCTATAAAAATAGTTTCATCATAGTTATCAACTACATTTTTTAATCTGTTGATTGCTGGTATCCATTTTTGAGTTTTAATATAATATTTTGCAACATAAACTTCTTTGGCTGCTAATTGGTTTTCAATAAGACCTAATTTAAATTTTAAATCTAAAGCATAGTCAGAATTAGGGTATTTTTTCACATATTCTTGAATTAATTTTTTTGACTTTAAAAGAGGATTTAAATCTTTTTTTTCATCTAGTATTTGTTCGAAATTAGATATTACTATTAAATATGACGCATAAGGAACATTTTTATCTGCGGGATACTTTCTTAAATAATTTTCTAAAGAAGAAATAGCTTCATCATAAAAATTTATAGCATAGTAGCAAAATCCCGACATCAAAAGAGCTTTTGCTGATTGTTCTATTTCAGGTAAAATTGTTTCGGCTTCACTAAACTTCTGGGCAGCAAAGAAATATTCTCGATCATTTACGGCTTCAACTGCCTCCTGATAAATTTGATAAGCTTCATCCTCATTAGGAGGATTAATTATTAATTCATCTTTTTTTTGGCAATTTGTCAAAAAAAGAGTAAAGAATATTACTATAAAAAATTTATGATACATTTTGAATACATATCAAATAAATTAAAATAGGTAAAATTAAGTTTTTTTATAAGCTTACTGAAAGCGTTTTTTTTGAGATTTTTTCTGATAGTTCATTTTTGTTTGTAGTTTTCCCGGTTTCTAAAGTCCAATTAGATTTGTCGGAAAAAAATTTCAAAAGCAATTTATTTGTTAATGCATGTCCTCCTTGAGAAGTTTTTATATGCCCTAGAATTCTGTTGCCAGATAACATCAGGTCACCTAGACAGTCTAAAATTTTATGATAAACAAATTCATGCCTACTTCTTAAACCGTCTTCATTTAAAATTTCATTATTTTTAACTACTATAGCATTATCTAAAGAACCACCTTTTGCTAAACCTTTACTTTTAATCATATCAATATCCTCATATAAGCAAAAAGTCCTAGAATTATAAATATCTGCTAATTCATCTTTGCTTAATTTGAATTCTTTCCTTCTAGTTCTTATTAGTGGATTTTCGTAAACTATCTCAAAATCGATGACTAAATCGTTTTTAGATGGCTCTATTGAAATATATTTTTCACCATCTTTTATTTCTACTTTTTTTCGCACATTTACAAATTTTCTAGGTGCGAATTGTTCCTTAATGCCTGCCGATCTTATTGCTTCAACAAATTCGATTGCAGATCCATCAAGGATTGGAACTTCTGGCGCATTAATTTCCACCAAAGCATTATCGATGCCCTCTCCAAAAAGAGCAGCCATAAGATGCTCTACGGTAGAAATACTTACATCATTATTGTTTCTAATTTTTGTACAAAGTATTGGTTCAACAACATTTTTATAATTTGCTGCTATTAAATTATCTTCATTTAAATCAACTCTACAAAAATTTATACCAAAATTCTCTTTCGCTGGTTTAATTTTTAACTCGGCTTTTATCCCGTTATGTAGTCCAATGCCGGTTAAACTAATGGAGCTGTTGAGGGTTTTTTGATTTAACGATAACATCGGTAATGTATACTAAATCAAGCTAGTCATCTTAAAACAAATAATGTTTCCAAAAAAAACAAATTTATTCAAATAATCCAGAAAAAATCCTTGAAATCCAAGATTTTTTTTTATGGGTAACTGGTATTGCCTCTTTAATCCAACCTTTAGATAAAAGTTCTCCAGAAGCGTTTATTGAATGATTAAGTTGTTTATCATGATATACAGAACTTACTTCAATATCATTAAATTGATTTATAAAATCTTTATCAAAATTGTTGTAAATATTTTGATCTTCAAAATTTAAAAAAATTCTATCTTTATTAATTTTTAGATGATTAAGATTAACATTTTTATTATAAATTAAATTTATTATTTCTTCAATTCTTGCCAGAGAAATATCATAAATATGTTGAATGCTTATCTTTCTAAAATTCTTTCCTTGAAAGTATTTTTTGTCAAGATAACTATCTTTAAAATGGAGATTAATTTCAGATAAAACAGTCAGAACAGTGTCGTTATCTAAAGAGCATACTTTGGAAATGTCGCTAGATATCAAATCTGAACCAAAATTAAAATTTTGATAATAACAAAACGCAGAATTATAAAAATAAATTATTTGAATTTTTTTTTTGTAAATATTAATTTTTATAAATGTGTCGTAGTTTTTTTCTTTAATTAACTCTACTCCTTCCGTAAAACTTTTAAGTATTATTTTATTTAAACCTAAATTACACTTGTTAAAAAGCATCATAATATTTTTAAATTCATTATTGTTTATTAAAAAAAAAGTTAATTGATGAGAATAAAAATTACCATGTAGGCCAATAGGAAGATTTTTAATAGATTTATTATCTAGCAAAAACTGTGTATTAAATAAATGTATAATTGTTTTTTTTGGTTCAGTTTCAATAAGTTTATTTTTAATATCATTTAAAATGAAGGATATATCATCAGAAAGAATTTGATTACCATTTAATTTTTTAAATCCACTTATATTTATACAATCGCAGTTGAAACAGTTAAATATAACATTGGCATTTTGAAAGAAAAAATTTACCCTATTTTCAATTTTCTTTATCCCGCTTTTCAAATCGTTTATACAATGATTTAAATTAATAATTTGATAATTTTCAATTCCTACAGAACTTACTATTTCTTCATCTAAAACTTTAAAGTTAAGCTCCTCATCATATTGTCCTACAAAGATAGCGAAATCAACATCTCTTATTTCAACAAAAAGAATTTTAGTATTTATTTTTGTCATTAATTTAAAATTAATTGATCTTCAATTCTATAGTCAAAAATTTTATAATTTTCAAAATTAATATTATTTTTAATAGACATATAATTTTTTAAACTTTTATTAAAATTTTCTACCGGCAATTTTATTATTATTTTATTTTTCGTTATTATATCCCATCTTCCTATATCAAAATAATAAAAAGATTTAATTTCTGAAATTGGAAATTGAAGGTTTTTCAAAGATGAATAAATTTTAATAAAGTTTTTTTGTTTTCCAAATATATTTGGTAAATCCTTTAATTTAGAGTTTTTAAAAAATTTTATTTCTTCACCAGTTTGAGTCAAATAAAGTCTCCCTTCTTTTTTGTTTATTATAGCAATTGGCTCTTTTTCATGTACTTTAATTTGTAATTTATTTGGATAGATTTTTTTTAGTTCAACTCTTTTAATCAATAAATTATCTTTTAATATCTCATTAACTTTTTTATTGTTAATGAATAAAAGACTAGAACCTTTAAATTCAATATCAAATAAGTTAAGCAAGCTATTATCATTTAATATTTTATTATTTATGATTTCGATCTTTTTAATTTGAAAAAAATTTACTTTGACGTCTGAATTTGATGGATTAAAAGTTGTGAGCATTATTATTAGTAAAAAAGATGATAAAAATATTATAGGATTGTTCATTTATTAATACTTGCGTCTAGTATTAACCTTTTAATGAGATTATCAAACTTTATATTTTTATATTCTGCTATTTCAGGAACCAATGATAATGCTGTCATTCCGGGTTGCGTATTAATTTCTAAAATATAAAATTTATTGTTTGTATATTTAAAATCTGTTCTTGTTACACCTCTACACCCTAGTATCTTATGAGTTTTTTCAGCAATTTTTAAAACTTCATTATATTTTTTTTTTTTTAAATTTGCTGGCATTATGTGATTTGTTTTAGCTGACTTAAAATATTTAGCTTTATAATCGTAAAACTTTCTTTTTGGTTTTAATTCAATTGCTCCTAAAGCTTTGTTTCCCAGAACTGCGACTTGAATTTCTTGACCACCAATATAGTTTTCAAGTATTAGCGTACTATATGTTCTTAGGAGTAGCTTTAAGTTTTTCTTAAGTGTCATAATATTTTTACATATTTTTACTCCAATGCTTGAGCCTTCGTTATTAGGTTTTATCACTAAAGGATATTTCAAATTCTTTGATTTTAATATTTTTTTAATTTCGCTTATTTTAAATTTTCCTTTTATTATTGGATAAAACTTTGGTGTCCTAATGTGGTTTTTAATAAATATTTTTTTTGAAACCAATTTATTCATAGCGTTCATAGATGATAAAACTCCTGAATGAGTATAAGGAATTTTTGAATACTCAAAAAAACTTTGTGCGTAACCATCTTCGCCTTCTTTTCCGTGAAGAGCATTAAAAATAATATCTACATTATTTTTACCTATGTGAAAAAATGATTTTAATTTGGGGTCGAAAGTCTTAACTTTATAACCTAATCTTTTAATAGCTTTAATGCATGCTTTCCCAGTTTTAATGCTAACTTCTCTTTCTTTGGAATTTCCACCTAAAACAACTAATACTTTTTTATTTTTCATTTTTTTCTTTTTCACCAATTATTTTTATTTCTAAATCTAAATTTATGTTGTGCTTATCTAAAACCTTTTTTTTAACGTAGTTAATAAGTTTTTCAATATCGTCAGCAGAAGAACCACCGTCGTTTATAAAAAAATTACAGTGCTTTTTAGAAATACTCGCTTTTCCAAATGATTTTGAATTACAATCTGATTCTTTTATTAATTTCCAAGCTTTATTATTTTCAGGGTTTTTAAAAGTGCTTCCACAAGTTTTTACTTGGGTTGGTTGTGATTTTTTTTTTTCCTGTATATATTTTTCAATTTTTTTTTGAATCAAACTTTGTTTACCATTCGTAGATATAAAATTTGCTGACAGAATTATTAAATCATTAGGTATGTTTGTTCCGCGATAAAAAAATTTAATATTATCTTTCTTAATATTTAAAATATTACCTTTAAGATCCATTGCTTTAATTGAAAGTAATATTCTAGAAATTTCATCACCGTAACAACCACTGTTCATTTTAATTGCTCCTCCGATAGAACCAGGTATACAAGATAAAAACTCAAATCCTACGAGTGAATTATCTAAACTAAATCTAGAAAGTGTTTTATCAAGCGTGGCTGCACCCACTTCTATTGTATTGTTTTGGATTTTTTTAATGTAGGAAAATTTAGGGCTCAATTTTATAACAGCTCCATCAAATCCTCCGTCTCTTACTAATGTATTTGATCCAGCACCTAGGCAAATTATTTTATGAGAGTTATTTATTTGAATTAAAAATTTTTTTAATTGATTTTCATTATCTGGTTTAAATAATATTTTAGCGGGGCCACCAAGGTTAAACCAGTTTAGTTTTGATAAGCCTGTTTTAAAAGTAATATTTTTACCAAAATTATCTTTTAATTCTTTTAGATTTAAACTCATAATATGTTCTTTAGATTTCTCATCCAATTCGAAATAGATCCTGCGCCCATACCAATCACTATTTCATTATTTTTTAAATTTTTTTTAAAATAATTTTTTAAATTTTCTTCATCTTTAATTAAAATTACCTGAACTTTAGAATTAAGTGCAATCATTTTTCCAAACTTTGTTATGTCAAATTTTTTATCAATTTTTTCTCCCGCGGGGTATACAGGACACAAAATTACTCTATCAGAAAAAATAAATGATTTTGAAAAATTTTTTTGCAATAACTTTACTCTTGAAAACCTGTGTGGTTGAAAAACTGAAGTAATTGTTTTTCTTTTTGCCACTTTTTTTATACCCTCTAGAACAGAAAAAATTTCAGTTGGGTGATGTGCATAATCATCATAAAACTCACTATTATTTTTTTCAAAAATTTTTGTCATTCTTCTTTGCACTCCGGTAAATTTAGACAAAGCTTTTTTAATAACTTTAATTTTAATGCCTAAATTGAGACATACGCTTATAGCTGCCACCGAGTTTAAAATATTATGTTTACCAATTAGATTTAATGAAATATTTTTGATACTTACTTTTTTACCAAGAAAATTTTTTGTAATTAAACTGAATTTACAATTATTTAAATCGTATTTGGGCTTAGAAATTTGATAATCTGAAGATGGGTTGAATCCGTAAGTTAATATATTTTTTGTTTTTATTTTTTTCTTTAAATTTTTAATCTTTGGATCATCCAGACAAATTATACATTTTCCAATAGGTGGTGTTTTATTGATAAACTTTAAAAAGCTATTTTCTAAATTTTTATAATTTTTGTAAAAATCTATATGTTCGTTATCTATATTAGTAACAATGGAATAATCGATGGGTAGCTTTAAAAAACTACCATCAGACTCATCGGCCTCTAATACTGCCCAGTCGCCCTTACCGAGTTTAGCATTATTTTTAATTGAATTTATTACCCCTCCATTAATGATAGTGGGGTCTAATTTAGCTTCTAAAAGAATTTTTGCAACAAGAGACGTTGTTGTAGTTTTGCCGTGAGATCCAGATATAATAATATTTTTTTTGAGTGAAACAATATTAGATAACATTTCTACTCTTTCATATATAGGGAGTTTTCTTTTTTTTGCTTCCTTAATTTCTTGATTGTTATTTTTGATAGCGGAAGATTTTACAAGTATTGTTGCTTCTTTTAAATTTTTTTTTTTGTGTCCTTGAAAAAATCTTATTCCTAGTTTTTTACAATTTTCTACGTTTTTATTTAAATTTAGGTCACTACCTTGAACATTAAATCCCATTATCTTCATGATTTGAGCAAGTCCGCTCATACCTATTCCACCCAAACCAATAAAGTGAACTTTCTCTTTTTGACCAATATTAATTTTCATAAAATAAATTTTGTATCTCTTTTTCAATATTAATAAATACTTGTTTATCTGAATATTTATTTTGATTTTGTTTAATTAAATTTAATCTTGTTTTGCTTTTAAGCATAGATTTGAGTATGTCAAACAACTCTTTTTCTATGTTATTTTCTTCTAACATAATTCCATAACCCTTTCTCTCAAAATATTGAG
>MDTB01203228.1_pt1 | contig 16897 bp, 12 predicted proteins | sample 811161 | NCBI WGS metagenome assembly MDTB01 (sample SAMN05326650, study PRJNA326480) | marine metagenome | isolation source: seawater | place: Mediterranean Sea | collected 2009
AGACCCTCCGTGCTTGACTCATCTTGACCGTCATTAATTAAAATATCCATGCCGCCATCACGTCTAACAGAGAGCAGGTCTCCGGGGCTACCTACGGAGTTTGCCAGTATCAGGAGATCTTCTGCCCAACCGTATTGACCCAATAGGATTTCACTTGGTTCACCAGGGCCAGAGGGGAGACCTACAGCAGTGAAATCGATCACATTGTGCGAGGCATCAAGATATTGAACAGCCCCGCCCAAGGCTCCCGGGCGTCCACCATCGCGATTGTTGGCGCTGATATACATTCCCTGTTTGAACTCTGAATATGGCGAAGCAAACACGAGTCCTGCGGGGTCCGTCTCGGGAAGTAGTTTGGTGACCATTTCCAGTTCAGTGCCGTCCAAGGAAATATATGAAATCGAATCTTGCCTGGTTGAGTTTTTGTTTACAAGTTGACCGACATAAAGGCCATCGGTGAATCCTGAGATTTGATTGGCCAGCGCCAATGGGGCAGGGTGATTCACATCAGCGAGCATTTCTATTCCGAATCCATGCGGTATTCTTACCTCTTGCGTCAGTGGATCGGTGGATGTGCTGGGTATGGGCAGACCTGGGGTCTTCCTGCCAGCGGCAAATAGCAGTTGATTTGAAAAAGACAGATAATCATTCTCCGGTGTTGCTGTGAGAGGACGGGTAGAAATCTCTATGACCCTGTTTGTTGGAAGCCTTTTTCCCAAGCTTACCTGGATAGACAGGGTTTGATCGCCCGCTTGCCCTTCTTTGATGGACATAGCCTCGGGTATGACAAGTTCTATTTGTCCATGCACCACGCTTGCCATTCCAATCAGGAATAAAATTGAAATAACGGGCTGCACTGTCTTCCACATGAAAACCATGCGAGCATTGAAGATGTCGTTGCATTTCACCATAACTGAAATGGATTTTGAGATGCCTCCTTGTTGATTTTAAGAGCATAACACGTACCACAAAGCAGGGAAACCTGCCTGAAATATCTGACTGTCATGTTACAAGTGCTGGTCTTGTCGTCGTCTCATCCTGCCAATGTAAGTGGCAAATCCCTGAAATCAGGCCATTGATTTGACTTGTCAGTCTTGTTGAATGGTTATGGTTACATTCCATGTGTCAGCCGCCTTTTGGTAATCTCTCAAAAAGCTACGCCGTGGCAAAGCGCTGCCTTTCTTTGTCAGTCTGCAAGTTCAGGATGCTTGATGATCAGCAAATGTTGGTCGTGATCACTGGCTGATGCTTCAGATTGAGTCCCATCAGGCCAGTGAATTTCGATGCGGTCAAGGTGCTCTGGAGCGGCAAGATACATTGTTGCACTTGATTGTGAAAGGTATCCACTGCCTGCGTATAATTCCTGTGCTTTGATACCTCCTTTTACAAAGGATACAATGACTCGAGATCCAACGCCGGTGGGGTTGTTCTTGAGTCCTTGCAACTGGAGTCGCAGTGGGTGTTTTGCAGATGATGGGTGATTGTTTTTGAAAGCGAGCATGCGCTGGTTGTTTTGAGTTGCAACCAGATCCGGCCAACCATCTTCGTCGAAGTCACAAACTGTCAGACCTGTTCCGTCCCCATCCACGAGGAATCCTGATTGAGCAAAGGGGGTCACATGAAAATGCCCTCCATTGTCAAAGCTTCCTGAGAATCCGATGCCCCCGCGCCAAAGTCCGGTTCCGGGTTCTCGTGTGAAGAAGTTCTGAACACAATGAAGGTCTGTGTTGCCATCACCATTCATGTCGGTGGTTACAACGCCGAAACCGGGAGAGGCCTGTGCCAATCTGGGGAGTGCCCGCCATGTAAAATTTCCCCTGCCATCGTTGATGAGGAATCCAGATTCAAAATGATCAGCAGATAATTGCAGTGTTTGATTTAATTGGGCTGGTGAAAAAATAGATGAGAGTGTTGCGGATGCAAAGCTCCTGTAAGTCGGGAAATTTTTCCTTATGGATGGAATGAATTCAGAGAGATAGTTCAATGCTCGGAGTGGAAACAGATCATTCTGCATCGTCTTGGCTTCGAGTATTTTCGGGCGCTGTGAGTCATCAATAAAACCGTAGTAAAGCAATGCGGGTGTATCCGGTGATGGCATTCCGTAGCGAGTGTTGATCCCCACATTCATGACCGTGTAATCGATATCCCCATCGCGGTCCAAATCAGCTCCAGTGATGGAATTCCACCAGCCAGTATAATTTGAAAGCCCCCTCTCGGTGCTTGTATCTGTGAGTCGTCCATTCGCGTTGGAAAAACACTTCACTGTTCCCCATTCCAGCGTGATCAGAAGGTCTGGTTGTCCATCAGCTTGAACATCTGACCATAAAGCAGATGTGACAAGACCGGCATGTTTCAAGCCGGGTGCTAATTTGGAGGTCATGTCTTTGAAAACACCATTATTGTTCTGCAGCAAGCGGCTTTCGGGTGCGACTGGATATTGGCCAGGGACAACACGCCCTCCAATAAACAAGTCCAGATCACCATCTGCATCGAAATCGGCTGCAGCTGCCGGACCGCTGGAAATGGCCTTCTGAGGAAGGATTTCCTTGGATGCCTGAGTGAGTTTTCCCTTGCCATTATTCAGGTATAAACGATCAAACAGGATCGGATCTCCCGGATTGCATTCCACTCCTCCACTGGCAACAAATAAATCGAAATCACCATCGCTATCGAAGTCCAGCCACAATGGTGTCATGTCCTCATGACGTCTGTGTGCATTGAAAAGCGCATGATTGGTTGTATCCTTTACAAAACGGCCCTTACCTTTCTGCAGATACAATGCACCGGATTGGCCGGCTGCTGCAGCAACATATATATCTTCGTCGCCGTCACCGTCCGCATCTCCCCAGGCCATGCCTCCACCCAGTTGAGAATGTTTTCCGGGCAGCAAAGGCTGCCTTTGGAAATCGCTGAATGCCCTTTCCTGATGTGTGAAATGGAGCCCTGTCTGTTGCCCTACTTCGGTGAATTGAGGAGCTTCGATCGGGGATGCAGGCATGGAAGATGCCTGCTCCTCAATGATGTAATGCTTGTCAGCCTTCAATCCAGTGAATACCTGCTTCTTGCCTCCCGGCCAAGTGACGGTCAACTTATCGATGTTTCTGGCTTTTCCCAATCCAAAATGGAGGATCGGTTCATTACTCGACAGAAAACCCGTCATTGGATTATTCTGACGAACCTGAATCCCGTTTTCTTTAGTTTCAATGCCTACGATGCAGCCAATGCCATGACTATTATTGACCTTACCTTTCAAGCGTAAAGTAACGCGGTGTCCTGTGCTGCTCGTGTTACGGTAAATGCCCACGTGTTCATCGAGATCTGCCGTTACCAGGTCCAGGTCACCGTCACCATCCAAATCTCCGTAAGCGGCACCATAACTCATTCCATGATGATCCAGGCCCCACTCCTTGCTGACATCGTCAAAATGCAGGTCACCCCGGTTTTTGAAGGCTAAATTCTGTTCGATGAAAGGTTCAGAGTCTTTCCATAGATCCCATTCTGTGCGACCGATCAACATGCTGGGGGCGATGTGGCGGTCAGCATCAGTAAACATACGTGCGGAACCGTTGGTCACAAATAAATCAACCCAGCTGTCATTATCAAAATCTGCAAGTTTGACAGCCCAGGTCCAATCCGTTTTCGCCACATTGGCCAGGAACGCGGTTTCCATGAATTTTTTTGTTCCAGTGTTCAGGTAAAGAGTGTTCCGCATGGTTTGACGAGGGTGTGCATTTTCAAGAAACCATCTGCGATCCCCCATTTCACCTTGAGTGATAATGCTTTTGTAATGGGTGGTTGCAGCCATGTCAGCGCTCATGAAATCGAGCAATCCATCATTGTTGATATCCGCGCAATCGGCTCCCATCGAGGACCAGGTTGTATAGGGCATGACTTCGGCGATGACATCGGTGAATGAGCCATTCCCATTGTTGTGATAAAGGTGATCGGGGTCCGTGAAATCGTTGCCGACGTAAAGATCCAGCAATCCGTCCCCATTGTAATCCCACCAAGTTGCAGAGAAACCGTGTCCGCTTTCGGTGATACCAGCCTCGGTGCTGATATCGGTAAACGTTCCGTTACCGTTATTCCTGAACAAACGATCTGGGCGCCCACATGTGTCAGCCGTGTAGCCGTTTGGGCCGGTTTGGCGGAGATGGTAGTATTTCTCAAAGGCAGGTAATATATAGGGACGACCATTCTTGACACCCACGGGAGGTCGTGAGGGACGCCCACCGGATTGAACGTAACGGTAAGTCAACACATACACATCAAGATCTCCGTCATTGTCAAAATCTGCAAACGCCGGCATCAGGCTTGCGTCCACCATATCCAGACCGTACGAGGCAGCAGATTCTTCAAAGGGCTTATTGGCTCCCTGGTTGATGAATAGCTGATTGGGAGCGTCATAATTGCAAACATACAGATCAAGGTCTTCGTCATTATCGATATCGACCATGGCCACTCCGGCCCCCCATCGATCTTCTCCAGAAAGCAGGAACTCCTCGGTCGCGTCTTTGAATACCCATGGCTCCTCCTGGATATAAAGTTTGTTGGACCGGGGAGCGCTGACAAAATACAGGTCGTTTTTACCATCCCCATTCACATCTCCAATGGCGATGCCTCCGCAGACTGATCCCGCATAGTTCAAGTAGCTCATGCGATGTTGCAGATCCATGACATTGATATAGTCAACTCCTGTTTTTCCATGCGGCAGTCGTTCGAAAAGAGTGGGGGATCGGGTGACAGTGCCTGGTTCAGTTAGATTCCTGACTGAAATGCGGTTGCCGTTCACCGCTGCTTGAGCGTGGAGTGTCGTCAATATGCAAGTCAGTGCGCATGTGATGCCAACAAAACGACAGAGCTTACGCATGCACCCGAAGTCAAGTGGTGTACAAGCGCCTGAATCAAAAATGCAAGGTCTCATGTAAATGATGCATTCCATTCTAGGAGGGGCAACAACAGCCACAAGTTTAATTTAAACAGGGAGAAGTGCGTGCAGGTCACAAAAAGAGCCCGTCCAGATTCTGGACGGGTTCGTGAATGGTTGAGATTTTATCGCAGATTACTCAGCGATAAAGAATACCTGTGCTTGGTCAGGTGTCACCGAATAAGGCGAAGTAGCACCTGCAAACTTCCCATTCCCCGTATTCAAGAAAGCGACGTTGCGCTCGTTGCCGCTCCAATTGCCTCCGCTCTCTACCTGGTCGGCGACGGCTTCTCTTGCTGCAAGGTAACCGTTCTTTTGTTTTTCAGATTTGCTTGCTTCGCTGACTTCCAGAGGTGATTGCGACGTGACCCGTCGCCAAAAGAAACTTCACAAATCCCCTGTGTCATCCGTCCCAGTCACCATGCCATTGGCCACGAGGATGCCTTTTCATTCGTCATTGTTGATATCTGCAAAGTTCAAGCGCCAGATCCAGATCGGTATCGTTATCCAAATCGATCAACAGACTGCTGGCACTGGGTTCAAGAAAGTTGGCGCTGGAACCATTGGAAGCATCCTCGATGGCTCCAATGGTTTCTGCATGAGCAGTCTGTTGGGTAAGCCTCCAGTTTCACAAACATAGAAATCCTGCAGCCCATCTCCATTCACATCTCCAACCGAAAGCCCGTGAGGAGCCCTGACATCTTGGGTGAAGCGTTAATCAAGTTGCTTGCGCCAATCGTCAATGCTCAGGAGCAGGGGATCATTTGATGCTTCATGCCATCCCATGATGGATGCCGTGCAATCAGTCAACCAGGGCTTGTCGTGACTTGGTGATGTGACTTCTTCAAAATCGAGCACGTCAATGTGGGGAAGTTGAGGCAGGCTTCCTTTTTTTCTGGCTGGAATCCATACGCAGCCCCAGGTTGCGTGCTGTTGAAGTATAATATCCTCATTGTATCCATGTGACTCAACGATCACTTGAGTCTTGCTGGATGCACTTTCAACAAGCGCACGAATGATTTTGAAGTGCATGTCAAAATGAACCTTATCCGCTTTTATGCCATTGGCTGTGAGTGGGGATGGAAGTTGTTGAAGCGCTTTTGCGAAGCCTGTGATCCCATTTAAGTTGTTGTTATTCCCGGATTTCTTGTTCCTCCAAACTCTTAGAGTTCCATCATCAAAAGAAAAAGGCTACAGGATGGGGCCGTAATGGGGCACAGGAAAAGTTGCCGGCAATCATGGCTTCCAGGTGCTTTGACAGAGCCTCTGAATTTTCATCCATGGCTTTGTTCAGTTTTTTGAAATGAATACCCGCAGCATCATTCACAATTTCAGTTACCCAGCCATCAGCTCGAAGATCAAGATGCCTTAATTCTTCGCCACTTCGGGGGTGACCTTCTTTTGAGAAAGTTTTGCTATTGGTTGGCCTTATGGGTGCTTGCATGCTCTGCCGCTCGAAGGACTGGGTATGTCTGGCCAATAACGATAGCAATCCCCCCAGCCAAGAACCAGACCCGGATAGAGTTCGGGATACTCCAGGCAGCAGGAAAGTTTCCACGAAACTTGCGGAAAAGTGCTAAAGGGATGATAAGGAACACTTCGACCATAAACATTCCAAGGCACTGTTCAAGGACGAGGGGATTACTTATTTTTTACGAAACAAGGAAGACTGAACCAGTGCATGCAGGAGGCTTTTGAGGCCATAGTTTTCGGGCATGCATTGATCAAGCATGGATTCGACTTCCTTGCGATCCGCAAAGGAAACCGGAGCCCCGGTGGCATAAACAATCCATTGGCTCAGAATGTTCCTCGCGATTTGTCGAGGGTTTTTAAGCAAGATAGCCTTCATGTCTTGTATATCTTCAAATGGAGTGTCGTCGGCCATATGACCTCCGCTTTCAGCATTCTTAGCAAGCCGGAACTGGAATGCATGTCCATTTTTACCGAAACCTTTCACAGGCTCTCCCAGATCTCCGACAGCACGGTAGCGGTGACGATATCCGCCCGCGATATCATAGCTTTCCAATGCCAATCCCACAGGGTCAAAGTGCTGGTGACATGCGTTGCATGAGGTGATGTTGCGATGCTTTTCGATTTGTTCCCGAATTGTCTTTGCTCCCCGTATGTCCGGCTCGATCCCTTCCACGTTCGAGGGTGGTGGTGGGATGTTGAGCCCCAGTAAGCGTTCGCTAAACCAGGCTCCGCGCACGACCGGGGAGGTGGTCGTACCATTGGCGGTCAAGCGAAGCAGGCTCGCCTGAGTAAGTAGACCCCCTCGGTTCGAGCTTTTGGGTAAAGTGACCTTGGCCAGATGAACCGTCTGCCTGCCACTCAAACCATAATGTGCTGCAAGGCGCTCATTGACGAATGTGAAATTGGAATCGATCAAGGAAGAGGCAGGGAGGTTTTGTTGGATGATTTCTTTGAAAAATAACTGAGTTTCCAAAAGGGATGATTCGGTCAGTAGATCGTCCAGATAATAATCGGGGTAAAGTGTGGCATCGGGGGCGTTGGCTTTGAGGTCGCGCAGGTCGAGCCAGTAATCAAGGAACGCTTTAACAAATCGGTCGAGTTTTTCGTCCTTGAGCAGACGCTCCGTTTGGTCTCTCAATATTGCGTCAACAGTGAGCTTTTCCTCATTACGCAAAATGCTGTCAGGTGGACTGTTCCAAAGAAACAATGACAGTCGCATAGCCAGACTCGTAGAATCCAAAGGGCCTGGGTGAGCTTCCAAGTAGAGGAATTCCGTGGAACATAATGCCGATGCGTAGGCTGCCAGCATGGATCGTGTGAAATCTTCCCCTAGCGAGCGCGCCTTCTGGTAAACTTTTAGAAAGGGTTCATGCCTTGTTTCAGGGAGCGATTGCTTTCGAAATATCCTTTGAATAAACGCCTGGATGAGTCGCCTTGCATCCTCGTCTTCATTTTCACTAAGGACAATGATCCGGTTGTCCTCACCGACCTCAAATGGAAGCTGGTGAAACAAGACCTTGTAACAGGGAGGCGGCCAGCCATCGTGCAAAGGTCCCTCTAGTTCCAGCCAATTAAGAGCAAATCCGGGAACGCCTGCCCGGGTTGCAAGAGGGTTGCCTTTCCAGCCTGGACGAGTGCGCACCAGTCTTGCTGCATCGGGTCTGAGCTTCTCTCCTGCCTTGAGCATCACCTCCCGCTCAATGATCCTTGGATCAGGTGTTGCATCATATGTCGTGAGCCAGCGGCTGTCTCCGCTGTCTGCAAGTGCGTATAATGTGATGGGTTCAGATCGCGTCCCCGGAAAGGCGTAATTACGACTGGGTTTCCACCAGGCTCTGCTTCCTCCGGAAAGGCCGTGGTCATTGCCCCCGCTGGCTCCATTGGGACCTGCCAGAAAAGTGTAGGATTTCAGCCGCAACCGATACATGCCATCCACGGGGATTTGCATCCTGGTGAAATCATATTTGGTCGTGGCAGAATACGTGCCTGAAACAAAACCCATTGCCTCCTTTTCGCGGATCGCTGGCTGCTCAGGACCTACGGTGATAGGATCGATTCCGCGAATGACATTTGGTTGGGTGGTGTGTTCGATCAAGGGAATGGCAGATCGAGTAGCTGCTCGTTGCCCAAATTTGTAGCGCAGGAAGCTCTGCATGCTATGTTCCTCACGCGCGTAATACTTACTTTTCCTTTCAGGATGGGCGACCGTCTGCAGTGCGGTGCCCAGTGCCGTCATGGCAGTCTCCAGATACTTGGCCATTTGAACGTGCGACACATCCAGTCGTTCTCCACTTTTGTTGAACAAATGCGAAACGCCATCCTCTGGCAACAAATCGGCGACTTGCAGCCAGGGGGCATTCAGGCCTTCTCTCAGGCAATTTTCATATTCAAATCGATTGAGGCGTCGCAAGGACGCGCGCCCCTGTTTCCGGATACGCTCCTGGTCTTCCAGCAGGAGTGAATGTGAAATTGTATGAATGAAGGCTTCGGTCTGATTTGCGAGCGGACGCTTGCGTTTGTTGGGAGGCATCTCGCCCTTGCGGACGCGGTCGTGGATCAGGACCCAGCGATCAAAAACTTCGGGCTTGTGAACATTTCGATCGAGTTCCTTCAGGTTCAACCCGCCTTTCGCCAGACCGGAGTCATGACACTCGTAGCAATGGTGTTCGAGGAAGGGTTCTACTCCATGCGATGGCAGGATCGTGTCTGAGCATAAGTTGCCTGACGAGTAACAGAGAAACAAGAGCGCAAGTAAGGTGCTCCTTTCAATACACATCAATGCCATTCTCTTGAAGAATGAGGAGGGCCTCATTATTGTCTTGGATGTTGTTTTAATCCGGTCGCGTGGCTCGGTCCTGCATCCAGGCAACGTCCCTGTTGTTGGGAGATGGCACGTTCAACGCAAGGGCACCACCTCGTTTCAAGGTAGGTATGGTTCGAGAATCCTGCCATTTCTTGATCTCGGAATGTCCGTCTGCAAAGGAAAAACCACCGGCAGCATTGTGGTAGGAGGCTGGATAATCAATCATCTTGTGAAGGCTTGGCTTATCAGGCCAGCCTTCCATGGCAACTACAAAGGTGCCGTCATTGATGCTGTCCTCACGTTCATCCAGAAAAACAAACGTATTGGAAGGGCCCGGATCTGTGATGGCATCAAGTTTGAAAAACTTGCGCCAGCCTTTTCCGTTTTCACCACGAGCGGTTCCCCATCCGGGGCCGTTTAACCACATGTTCATTGCCATGCTGCGGACTCTCGGCAGGACCTGACCGCGCACCTTGCAGGCACTTTTATCGGCTGGACATTTGAAGACTTGCTGTGCATTGAGATAAGGCCACAGGGGGCTTTCCTTGATGCTCCCGGGAGCATTCGGGTCATGGTCCGCATCACCATTGCATGGCATGCGTAATACGCCACCCCCGGTCCACTCGGGGCCTTTCAGGTATGCTTGCCCGGAAGAGGCAGGAAGGTTTCCTTCATTGTCTTCAGCATAAAGGATCCAGCCCAGAGTCAACTGTTTGTGATTGTTCATGCAGAAAATGGCGTGAGCTTTTTGCTTTGCCTTGCCCAGAGCAGGTAGCAGCATGCCCGCTAATATAGCGATAATGGCGATGACTACAAGGAGTTCAATAAGTGTGAATGCCCTGCTGCGAAGGCTTGAAGCGCATCTTTTATTCATGATCATGACTTTCATTTCTAGGCTTAAGAATCTCAAACTAACTGAGATTGAACGAATGGACAAGCCAAGCGATGTGTTGAGACCTGAATTGCGACGCCTTCCTTGAGCTCCTTGCCTCTACCCCTTCCTTTGACATTGTATGCGAGTGCTTCATTTCCTGATCCATTGGACGGCATCGATAATCACGTGCCCGTCTGTGCCTTCATTGCCTATCACTACCATTCCCGATTCGTTGAATTCATACGAACCCAGAGAGCTTGCAAATCCATCGATAGCAGGTGTTTCTTGCTGGTTGACCCTGATGCGGGCAATGCCGAATCGGTGGTGGATTTCAACTGGGACATTGGTCGCCCTGTTCGGGTTCGCGGTATAGGTCATTCGAACTTCATGGACGCCCGGTGATAATGCCGTTTTGAACTGCGCCCAATAACGTCCATTGCCACTGTTGCCATCGTGTTGATAACCAAGTTCGTGAAAGGGATGAATGGCCCGGCTGGACTTCCATCCGCTGCTGTGACGTGCTTGCAGATCATCCACGACGACTCCTTTCAAGGTGCTGGGTGAGGATTGGATTTGTGATGCCATCGCCAGCACTTGCCCGTCTTCAAGGAGTCGCGAGCGGAGTTGCTTGTAAGGGAGGTCCTGGACGGCGAGCTCACCCGAGTCGAGACACATCATGGCGGCGGTAGCCGCAGACTGTCCAAGTATCATGAAAACAGGTTCCATTCGAATGGAACCGAACGCGATGTGTGAGCTTGAAACACATACAGGCACCAGAAGATTTTCACACTGTTCCTTTTTTGGGGTGAGCGATCCATAGGAGATTTCGTAAGGGCCTCGCGTTGAGACTCCGATGTCACCTTCATTTTGAGTAAAGCCTTCAGGCGTGATGTAGCGTTGAACATTATGGCTGTCCATCGCATAGGAACCCATGCCGACAGATTGCGGGGTGGGGCGGCGTTTCAGGAGTTCATTTTCGGTCATCACATGGGAACCGATCATGCGCCTTGATTCGCGCACATAAATCTGATGAGGCCAGCCTCCATTATCGGTGAACTCATCTTTGGAAAGTCCGAACGATGCCATTTTGTTACGCACCTCCTCAGGCACCCGTGGGTCATTTGCGATGCAATACATCAAACCCTTCTGGTAGTTTGCATGCTCTTGAATGATTGCCTTGCGCTCTTCGTAACTGCCCTCCGGATAAGCATAGTTGAAACCAATATGATCCGTGCTGAAAGGGCCATGGTTGTTGGTGTCGGTTTTACGGTTTGGAATGGGGTCGAACTTGCGAAAGGTCTCGCGCCATCCTGCATCGAAGATGCGCAGTAGTAATTCATATTGATCTGAATCGTATCCCTCTGGTTTTTCAAAAGGAATGCGATTCTCTGGATGATTGGTGAGGCACATACGAAAGCAATAGGCCTGGATGCGCTTGTCCCCCGCGCCATGCACGCCTGGTGCAGCGGTGGAAATGCCTGGTAACACTCCGCTGTCCGGATCGCCCGGAATGCGGTATGGACTGATGGGTTTGGATACCGCACCGAAGTGGTGTCGGTGATGCAGGACTCCTGTTTGAATACCATTCCACTGTTCCCCGTAGTAATCCTTGCTTTCACGACCCACGTGATAATCCACGCCCGCGGTTGCCATCAGATCTCCCTCGTACGTGGCGTCGATGAACATACGACCTTCAAACGTTTTTCCTGAAAGCATTCGAATGGAGTGTATGCGTGCTCCCTTTTTGGTAATCCCGGTTTCAGGATTGCGATCCAGCCATTCGTCACGATGAACCCGTATATTCAATTCCTTTACCCATGCGTCAAAAACTGATTCGGCAACGTGGGGCTCGAAAATCCACATGGTCCTTTGTTCACCATCGATGGCCTTGGTGCCCTGCCCCTTGTTGCCATACTCGGTTTTTCGCTGCCAGCGCCACGCATCACTCCTTTGATAATGACACCAGACACGATGATAAAATTCACGGCTGACTCCGCCGATGACCCCTTTGTTTCCTGTGTCAGTCCAGCCTAGGCCTCCACTGCTCAAGCCGCCAAGATGCGTTTCAGGGGAGACGATTACGACCGACTTCCCCATGTGCCTGGCCTGGACAGCTGCTGCGACCGCACCACTCGTTCCACCATAAACAACCAAATCGTAAACAGGCTTCTTGGCCCACAGGGACGCTGATAGCACGATCGTCGGCAGAAAGATGGCTGAAAATTTCATAAGGGATATACTATCTACCATAATGGTTCACGGCAGATTTTCCAGATCAAAAAGTAGGTGGATTAAGCCATTGGCATTCCTCAATGGGTTGGTTAAAATCTCCATATGCAACCCACACATTTCAACACCATGAACAGGTCGTTGGGCTCGTTAGTGGCCCTGTGCGCTCTGTTGCTCTCCTGCATTGCCGCCCACGCCGCGGATAAGCCCAATATCGTGTTCATCATATCAGATGATCAGGCCTGGACAGATTATGGGTTCATGGGGCATCGGGTGATTCAAACCCCTCATTTGGACAAGCTTTCCAAACAGAGTGTGCTCTTCAAGCGTGCTTATGTTCCGACCGCCCTGTGTCGCCCCTCCCTGATGACCTTGGCGACCGGTCATTACGCACATCGTCATGGGGTCACGGGGAACGATCCCTCGCCCAAATATGCAAAGCGCGATTCAGCTTTGTATCAAGAGCGGAGGGCGACCTTGATTTCCTACATTGATCAATTTGAAACCTTGCCTGAGCTCCTTGCGGAACAAGGCTATCTCTCGCACCAAAGTGGAAAATGGTGGGAGGGGAACCACAAACACGGAGGGTTTACCCATGGGATGACCCGAGGATTTCCACAACCTGGCGGCAGGCATGGCGATGATGGACTCAAAATCGGAAGAGAGGGATTGAGACCGATACAGGAGTTTGTCGAAACTGCGGTTGCTCAGGACGAACCTTTCTTCCTCTGGTACGCCCCTTTCTTGCCCCACACACCGCATAATCCACCTCAAAGACTGTTCGACAAATACAAGAGCAAGACCGATTCCCCACATATTGCCCGCTACTACGCCATGTGCGAGTGGTTTGATGAAACCTGCGGCGAGCTCCTTGGGATAATCGATAAAGCGGGTGTCAGAGACAACACAATGGTCGTTTATGTGACAGATAACGGGTGGATTCAGGACCCTGACAAAGGAAAGTATGCTCCTCGATCCAAGCAGACGCCCTATGAAGGAGGCATTCGCACGCCGATCATGTTTCAAATGCCAGGCAAGCTTGAAGCTTCTGATCGTCCCGAGCTTGTAAGCAGTATTGACATTTTTCCGACCATTTTGGCTGCTGCAGGTGCCAGAATTCCGGAGGGACTGCCCGGCATAAATCTGCTTTCATACATGCAGGAAGGAAGCGAAATTGAACGCAGTCATATTCTTGGGGAAGGATTTTCACATGATATCGCCGATATCAAGAACCCTCAAGCGTCGCTGCTTTATCGTTGGGCGATTGAAGGCAGGTGGAAATTGCTCCTGACCTATGATGGCGAAGTCAACAGATATCAGACTACACATCCAAGGACCGAAAAGCGTCCGCAGCTCTTTGATTTGCTGAATGATCCGTTCGAAAAGAATAACCTTGCTGCTCAGAATCCGAATGTCGTTCGACAGCTGGGAGGGTATATCCAATCCTGGTATCCAGCAGATCAAAGGCAGGTACGTTTGAGCTATTGAAAGTGCGCGAAAGGGTTTTTTGGCTGAGCGATGTACTGTTACGGGAGAAAAATCGCTCTGCTGGGTGGGGCAAATATATGAAATTCATTTCCTTTCGACCAATTTCGAGCTAGAGTATAATTGTTCTCTTACAAAAGAGTGCTCACTTAAATTTATCTAGTATCAAAAGCAATTGAACATGGAAGCAGCAGCCAAGGAGCCTGAAACTCTTGATTTAAATCAGCCGGATTTGAAAGGGCATTTTGGTCCTTATGGTGGACGTTACGTGCCGGAAACCTTGATGCATCCTCTCAAGGAACTTGAGGAAGAGTATTTCAGGGCTCAGAAGGATCCGGAATTCCAGAAAGAGCTGAGCTATTACCTCAAAGAATTCGTTGGACGCCCTACACCTCTTTATTTTGCAGAACGACTGACCAAAGAACTTGGTGGGGCAAAGATTTATCTCAAGCGCGAGGACCTGCTCCATACCGGAGCCCACAAGATCAATAACTCCATGGGCCAGATTCTGTTGGCCAAGCGCATGGGGAAAACACGCATTATTGCCGAAACAGGCGCAGGTCAGCACGGCGTAGCTACGGCAACCGTTGCTGCCATGTTTGGAATGGAATGTGTGATCTACATGGGGGAAGTGGATTGCGAACGCCAGTCTCTCAACGCCTATCGCATGCGTATGCTCGGTGCGGAGGTTCGCCCCGTGAAGGCCGGTCAGAGGACTTTGAAAGAAGCGGTGAATGAAGCCATGCGCGATTGGGTCACCAACGTGCGGGACACGCATTACATTCTTGGGACGGCTTATGGCGCTCATCCTTATCCATTCATGGTGAGGAACTTTCAGCGTATCATCGGTGATGAGGCGCGTGAACAGGTTCTGGCACAGGAATCCCGTTTGCCCGACCTTCTGGTTGCCTGTGTCGGTGGAGGCAGTAACTCCATTGGACTCTTTTATCCATTTCTCCAGGACAAGAGTGTGCAGATGCTGGGGATCGAGGCCGGGGGCGAGGGAATCGAACCTGAGAAGCATGCAGCACGGTTTCAAGGAGGCTCTCTCGGGGTGCTGCAGGGTACGCGATCCTATATTTTGCAGGATGAGGAAGGGCAGATTCAATTGACGCAGAGTGTGTCAGCTGGACTGGATTACGCAGCCGTCGGTCCCGAACATGCCTGGCTCAAAGATCACGGTCGAGTGGATTATGGATTTGCCACCGATGACAAAGCACTGGAAGCTTTCATGAAGCTGGCACAATTGGAGGGGATCATTCCCGCTTTGGAATCCAGCCATGCTGTTGCAGCGGTCATTGAAAAAGCTCCGAGCATGTCGAAAGACAAGATCATTATCATCAACCTTTCCGGGCGAGGAGATAAAGACGTTCAGCAAGTGGCCGACCGCTTGAAGATGAATCACTAGAATGTTGTTTGATCCCAACTTTTGACCCTGTAGGGTGTCGCCACATATGACAGAATTTGCGCAGTGGCAAGGCCAGCATATGATGCAATGCTGGTCCCCGCAGGCTGGTTACGATCCGATTCCAGTATCCAGAACAGAAGGCTGCTGGATCCATACCACCGATGGAAAGAAGATTTTTGATCTCAGAAGTGCTCATGAATGCATCAATTTAGGATTCAACCATCCGAAAGTCATTGCTGCCCTCAAATCTCAAATGGATCAGGTGATTTATGTCACCGATGATTTTGCGGCAGAGCCCACAGGTAAATTAGCTCGCCGACTGGCAGAACTCACGCCAGGATCCCCTAATAAACGTGTTTATTTTGCCCAGAGCGGAGCCGCTGCGGTCGAGGCTGCCATCAAGGGAGCGAGATTGTATCAATACAATCAGATGTTTCAGGAGGGAGGGCTTCAAAAAGCCGATGCTCCTGGTCAATACCCGTATCCCTATAAAATCATTTCAAGGTATAAATCCTGGCATGGTTCTACGTCGGGGGCTTCCTCTGTCAGTGGCGATCCAAGACGCTGGTTCCAGGAGCCATTGACGGTTCCAGGGGTCGTTTTTGCCCCTGAAGCCAACGCTTTTCGCCCACCATTTGGGTCACCTGAAAATTTTGTGGACGAGAACCTTGGTTACATCGAATACATGATCGAGAACGAGGGTGGTTCCAATAAAGTAGCCGCTGTGATTGTGGAGCCAGTTGTTGGTAGCAATGGTATCATTCCGCCACCACCAGGTTATCTCAAGGGGGTCCGGGAAATTTGTGACCGATGGGGTTTGCTGATGATCGTTGATGAAACGATGTCAGGTATGGGGCGCACTGGGAAATTACTCGCCATAGAGCATGACGGAGTAGAGCCGGATATTATCATTCTCGGCAAGGCACTGGGAGCTTATTGCCCGCTGACAGCTGCCATTTTTTCAGAGAAAGTATCGGCGTCCTTTGAAAATAATATTTTTGGTCATGGTCAGAGTTATTCGGGCCATGCCCTTGGCTGTGCGGGCGCTCTGGCTGCATTGGAAGTGCTTGTGGACGACGGATTGCTTCAAGAAGTCGCAAGCAAAGGAGCCTATCTGGAATCCAAGTTACGGTCGATCGCTGCCAACCACCCATGCGTTGGAGATGTCCGTGGTGTGGGATTGTTCTACACCATGGAATTGGTAGCTGACCACGATTCAAAGACTCCTCTCAGAAAAACCACGGAAAAATACACGCGCACGATCATAAAAGATATCTCCGATTTTTTGTTCAGGGAAAAGAACGTCTATGTTCCATCGGATAAATTTGGTATCTGGGTCGTGCCTCCCCTGATAGTTACTGAATCTGAAATGGACTGGTTTTGTGAAGCGATTGATGAAGCTTTGGACTTGGTGGACAAGACACTGTCCGCAGGCAAATGAGTTGATTGCTTTGCCGGGCAGTAAGCTCAGATGTCGAACTTTTCATGTTCATGGTCGATGGGATCACGCAGGAAAGAAAAACCACTGTAATTCTGGGGAATGCTCGAATGGCACCCCGCAGTTGTTTGAAGCACCCCGTCTGGCTGACGAAGTAACGCTTTGAAAGACATCCAATTCCATGAATGGTAACAATCACCCTTCTTCAGCGAGTCAAGAAAAGACGCTTCCTTCCATGATTCAGCTCTTTGATGTGATCT
>MDTB01177421.1_pt1 | contig 16896 bp, 12 predicted proteins | sample 811161 | NCBI WGS metagenome assembly MDTB01 (sample SAMN05326650, study PRJNA326480) | marine metagenome | isolation source: seawater | place: Mediterranean Sea | collected 2009
CATGCAAAACAAACAAATATAATTAAAGAAGAAGAATTAGTTTCAATTAGAAAAACGTGTCCTGGTGTTAGTCAATGTTATGATCGTTCAATGGTTTCTAAAATTGTAAATTTTTTAGATAAAAATCCTTTTTTCGAAACGGCTTATGGTTTTGATTATTTTTGGCCGTCGCAATTAAAGGTACCATTTATTCAAACAAAAATCTCTTATTTAGAGCATTTTGCCAGAGATAAAGAGGAGAGGGGAATTCATTCCGCGGTTTCCAATGATCCTCGAGCTGACTTTGATAGAGATAGAGCAATTAATCCTTCTCCTTATCTTGAAAAGATACGAGAAAAAACAATAAAAAAAATTTTATTGTAAGATTTTAATCTTTTTGTGCCTCAAGCATTGCCGAGAGCATATCTCCTGTTTCTTTAAATTGGGCCACTGTTGCTTCCATTGCCGAATATTGGGTTGCATATCTCATAGTTAATTTTGCTATACGATCGTCTAAAGCAGCTCTTTTATCAACTAAACCACCTAATGTTTCGTTTAATCCTTTAGTTCTTGTATCTAGAATACTGTTAAATTCAAGAAAAACATCCAATTTTTCCTTCACTAAATTAAGAAAACTTTTACCGTAATATACATTACCAGTTGTTGTACCTGATTGAACTTGAAGAGTTATTCCAATCGGATCACCAGATGTTACAGAATAATTTAATCCGTTTTTAGTAGCAGAAACCCCTCCAATAGTATGAGTGGAACCATCAGTAGCAAAAGCATAACTGCCTGGCTTAGTACTATTAAAATCATAGGCAGTAACCTGTATGTTCGTATCATCAGTACTTAAATTATTAGTAAAAAAAGCTCTAACTGCTCCTGAGTCAAAATTAAATTGATTTTCAAGTTCCGTTGGACTGAATTGAAGCGTACCATCTCTTAAAGTTTTAACTCCAATATTCGAAAGATAATATGTTCCTCCCTCATAACCTTTAATTGCCGTGGATGACATTTGGCGAAGCGAGGTCATAATTTGTCTTAATGTACTATCACCAATAAGACTTCCGTCGTTGTCATTATCTGTTTCATCATTACTTCCTAATAAAGTTAGATTGGTCATTACCTCGTTGTAAGTATCAACATAACCCTTCATGAGAAATTTTACACTCTCGAGATCAACCGAACTTGTAATACTAATGGCTGAGGCACTTGTTTTTTTTAAGTTTAAAGTAAAACCGTCAAATAGATCTGTGATCTCATTAGATGTTCTTGTCATTGAAATACCATCTACTGTAAACGCTGCATTTACTCCAGATACTCTTTGAGACATATTAGAAGTAGTCGCATTATAATCGTAACCTATATTGTTAGAGGTTGTCGCAAGATTTGATGTAGCTGCAACTTTCATTTCGTTGGGAGCACCAGATTCACTTTTTAGCATAAGCATATAATTTGTTCCATCATATAGTATTGAGGCTATAACATCTTTGTCACCATCAACATCTGAGTCTGTAGCAGCATTATTAATCATATCTCTTAATTGTGTTAGAGTCGTAGTAGCTGTTGTGGTGATTGATATTTGTGACTGTCCATTAGAAGTGTGGGTTTGTCCTCCACCCGATGTTGGATCTGAACTCCATGTTCCAAAATCTATAGTTAACGTTCCAGAGCCAACTGTAGCAGTTGTTGCGGAATATGTTGGACCTGTTAAAGTGTGTGCACTTGCTAGAGTTGATACAGTTAATGATGAATTTATCGTGGCTGCTGCGTCAGAACCTGACGCGGAAAGAGTTGCAATAGTTGTATCAGATGAATTTCCTACATATCCATAATTATCTTCTGCTTGTATATTTGTAATAACTTGTTTAAAAGCTGCAAGATCACTTTTTATCTGTGCAAAAGCCGAAATTTTTGCTTTTGATGTTTCTTCAATTTCATCCAAATTAGCTTTTGTTGCAGCTGAGTCTGCATCTACAAGAGCAGATATAAGTTCAGTAGTGTTTAAACCTGAACCGATACCGAGTTTTGATAATATTTCTGTACTAGCCATTTTAAATAAATGAATTAAATAATTAAACGACTAAAATACTGCATATTTAGCCTTGAAAAAGAACTAAAACATTTTGCATTGTTCTTGAAGCTTGTGCAATCATATTCATTGCTGATTGTTGAAGAACCTGCGCTTTGGATAATTTAGCAGACTCTGTTGCGAAGTTAGCATCTCTTATTCTAGCCCTGGATGCAGATTGATTCTGAGATACATTAGTTAAATTATCTACAACATGATTCATTCGACTTTGAATAGCACCAAACTTTGCTCGTTCCATATGAATTCTATCTAGTGCTCTATCAATAACTTTTAAAGCATCAACAGCTCCAGCCATTGTTTTGATATCAATGGTTGAAATAGAATTAAGCGAAGATGCAGCAGCAGCAGCTTCAAATAAACCGCCATTTGCTGTTCCATTTACTGAAAAAGTATGAGATGAGTGAAAAGTAATTTCTCCACCCACTCTAAAACTGTCTGTATTATTACTCGTATTTGATGAGTCAGTAATAGTTATCGAAGTTCCATCAGTATCTTGTTTGAAATTTGTACCCGTGGCTGTAAATGCTGTAGTTGATACGTCTGTAGTTACACCAGCAAAATCTACATTTTCTATAACAATATCTTCACCTTCATCTTGCACTAGGACTAATGTTGTTTTATCAGCACTTAAGGTACCTGTAATACCCGTAACTGCACTGAAAGAGTTAATCTGATCTCTTAAATCCGTTAGATCTGAAGTTCCAACGGTTGAACCAATACCAATAGCAGCAGTAATTGATTGTGCAGATGAGTTTTTACCGTAAATATTCATCGTTACAACTTTACCAGTTCCTTGCATTGCACTTGCAGACGAATTTACTTGAAGTTTTACTTGAGTACTGGCAGTGGCAGACACACCAGTCGAGGAGAATGAGTTATTCACAGCTAAAGCAATTGTTTTTGCAGTATCTCCTGCAGCAACTGCTATACTTCCAGTTCCTATTAATCCTGTTATTGAAAAATCGTCTCCATCAACAGTTTTACTTGTAATTGAAGAGGCCGCTGCACCCGCTACAACATTCTGCGCTAAATTAGCTTCACCTGACGTTCCTGTAGTTGTTGTTTGGTATGCGCCTATGTTAGTATTTCTTAAATTTCCAATAGATATAACTGCCTTTTCTCTCTCCATAGCACCAATTTGAAATCTTCTATCAGCGAAAGTACCATCTAATACAGCAATTTCGTTAAAGGTTGTATCACGAGTAACTCTGTCCATTTCATCGAGTAGCTGTTCAACTTCAGTTTGTAAGTAAATTTTTTGTTCAGCATTTACAATATCAGTTGCAGCTTGAATAGATAATTCTCTCATTCGCTGTAATGCATTAGATGCATTATCAAGTGCTCCTTCAGCAACCTGAGCCATTGACATTACATCAGAAGCATTTCTTATTGACATATCTAAAGCTCTAATTTGAGCTGTCATTCTATCCGATATAGCAGCACCAGCAGCGTCATCTCCTGCATTATTAATTCTTTTTCCTGTTGAAATTCTCTGCATCGCAGTAAGCATTTCTCTTTCCGTCTTTAAAAGACTAGAAAGTGCTGCATGAGTTCCAACAGTATTATTTACACTAGGCATTCTATTCGTCTCCGTTTCAAATACTTTTACTCAAAGTAATCTGCAAACTATATGCCAAAAAAAAAGGGAAAGTTAAGAACTTTCCCTTTTAATAAAAACTACTATATGTAGTGACTTTTATTGTAAAACAGCCAATATAGCAGATTGTGCGTCATTTGCTTGCGAGGCCATAGCCATAGCAGCTTGGTTTAAAACTGCATTTTTAGTTAAGTTAGCAGTCTCTGTTGCAAAATCGGTATCAGTTAATCTAGCACCTGAAGCAGCTAGATTTGCAGAGGTTGCTGCCGCAACACCTTGCATTGATTTCAATGCAGTCAAGTCTGCAGCAATATTACCTAATGCTTGTGCAACTAATGCTAGAGTTGTATCTGCGTCTGCACTTCCGTCAGTTGCAGTTATACCAGTTGTAGCTGTAGCTGCGATGGCCGCGATGGATGTTGATGGACCAACAGTAGTTGTTTTATTACTTAAGTTATTATAGTTAATAGCTACTCCAACAGAGGCTGCAGAGTCAACAACAGCAAAACTGTTAAAGTCAGTCTTGTCTAAAAGTGCATCAACTGTATCTGAAATCATATCAACTTCTGCATTGATTGCAGCTGTTTGATCTGTGTCTTGGAGGGCAGCGTTATCGGCTTGAATTCCAAGTTCTCTCATTCTAGTTAATAAGTTGGCCACTTCTAATAAAACAGATTCACCCATTTGAGCAAACGAAATACCGTCTTCGATATTTCTTGATGCTTGAGCGTAACCTTTTCCGTCAGCAGCAATGGCATGTCCCATTGATGTACCTGCTGCATCACCACCATACATGGCTCTTTGACCAGTTGACAGTCTTGCAATAGATTCGTTCATACCGTGCCTTGCTTTAGAAGCAGCTGCAGCGGCCATATTACCACCTATTGAAATTGATGAAACTGAAGGCATAATTTTTCTCCTTTTAAATAATTAATTATTGAATTACAGCTAATATAGTCTGTTGGGCCTGATTAGCCTGAGCTACCATAGCCATTGCAGATTGATTTAGCACTGAAGCTTTGGTCAGTTGCGCAGTTTCAAGAGCAAAGTCTGTGTCTTGAATTCTGGCAGCAGCAGCTTTTAAATTTGCTGCAGAGTTAGCGGCAACCGCTTGATAACCTTTTAAACCGACCATACCAGCTGCAACATTACCCAATGACTCCGCAATATCACCTAAAGCAGTATCAGCACTACCGTCTACACCATTAGCGCCAGTTATTGCTCCCATATTAGCATCGAGGATAGTTACGGCTGTTCCAATTGTTGCTGTATCAGCTTGATCATTAATCCCAATTGTAATTGCTGTTGAAGTACCAACCATCAATACATCATTAAACTTAGTATTAGTGGCTACATTATTTAATGCATCTCCAATGGCTTGTGCCTCAGCATTTAAGGCAGCCTCATCAGTTAAAGTTAAGATAGCATTATTCGCGTATTGAATTCCTAATTCACGAAGTCGGGTAGTTAAAGCAGCCATTTCCAACAAAACAGACTCAGCAGCTTGTAAAAAAGATATACCGTCTTCTGCATTTCTAGCAGCAACGGCAAAAGAAGCCCCTTTTGCTCCTAGTGAGTTAGCAACAGACTGACCAGCAGCATCACCTCCATACATGGATCTGATACCAGTAGATAATCGTGCGATTGACTCATTCATCTGGTGACGCGCTTTACTTGCAGCGGCTCCAGCCATAGCAGCACCAACGGCAATATTCGAAACTGAAGGCATTATTTTCTCCTTTTATTATTCATTAACTAACAGTCAAATATGTTCCCATTAAACTGTTCTTAAATTTGTTAACGACATAAAGAAAAAATGTTTAGTAACTTTGTGATTAAAAAAAGTATAAAATTTAAAAACTTATTTTTATTACTTTACTATTTTTAAAAATCTAAATAATTAGATACTATTATTTGATTTTTCTTAAATTTATGTAATAAAATATTATATATTAAATTTATATAAAATTATTTAGTTAAAATTATGAGTGAAAAACTTTTTTGTCCGGATTGGCTTTATGACATAACTGTTGGGATAACTACCCATGATTATCTAACAAAAGAATATTCCCTTGAAATGATTGCTAAGAAATTTTCTGAGGGACTCGCAGAACATTATATTGAAATTCCTCACCAAGAAATATCAGCACCTGCAGAGATAGTAATTCGTTTCATGTCTGAAATTAAAAACCCAGAATTTGAAGCACACGTAAGAGCTAATCATTTTGTATTCCATACTCTGAAGTTTGATGGTTTGAAAGGCCCAAGAAAATTAAAGGGTATATTTGGTTCAGCATTTGATGGTGAAAAAACAAAAAAATATGGTGAAGAAAAGTTTTACAAAAAATTTAAAGCATATTCTTATGCAGTTAGGTCCGGAACAGTAGAAAAAGCTCCTAGTGGTTGGGATATTAGAAAGGAAAAAGATCTAGAGTTTTTTGGAGAATTGCTTAATAAAAGTGATTTTTCAATCGACGATCTTCTTTAAGACATCATATCAAATAGATTTAACTGAGATATTCTTACAAAAGCTTTTTGTGAAGCTTCTTGGTTAGTTATATTAGATTGGAGTTCTGTGACAAGTGCTGATAAATCTGCATCGGCTAATTTACTAACATCTTTACTTATTTGAATGTCCCTTTCAGTCATAACATCTCTCTGCCTTTCCGCAGAGTTTACTCTCGCTCCTACTTTAGCTCTTTGATTAGCAATATGATTTTGAATTGTAGCTAATTCGTCAAGTCTACTTGCTATTGTTTGATCAAAATCATATAAAGTTTGAGATATACCCAGGTTGTTCCCTGATGAGTCAATAGGTTGGAAATTAAAAAATGATGTCGGTTCTGTTTGTGATTTGTCAATGTTAGGAATAGATACATTGCTAATTGTTATGTCTTTACTTAAAGAGTTAGTAAGTGTCAGAGTATCGTTTGAACTAGAAACAGTTGATACAGAGGCAGTTATGTCAAGATCAGCGCTGTTGATTGCTGAGGCAATATCTGTTAAATCAGAACCAGTTAGTGCTACGCTTATATCTGCTGATTTTGTTCCTGAATTCACTGTAAAACTGTAAGTTCCAGGATTTTCATTGGTTAATGTGACCTTCGCAATTCCGGGAGCCTTTGCAGACTCAACTCCACTGGTTGCTGTTCTAATTGATCTACTTACGTTATCGAGGGCTGCAAACATGTCAGTTGATACACCTGAACTTGTTACAATGTCTCTAAAAACTGTTCCACCGTCAATTGTAGACTCAACCATTCTACTCTCTGATAGAGCCAGACTAATAATTCCCCTATCACCTTTATATTCAACTGAACCTGAGGAGTCCATAACAAATGGTTGTGTTTTGGTTTTAAAACCACTGTAAATAAATGAACCTCCTGAGTCTTGTGTATTTGCAAGGGAAATTAGTTCCTTTTTTAGCTCATCAAATTCTAAAGCTATTGCTTCGCGATCACCTGTCCCTAAAATATCATTAGAGGCTTGTATGGCTAATTCGTTGCATCTTATAAAAATTGTTGATGATGCTTGAAGAGTTGAGTCCATTAACTCTAATCTGTTTAGTGCTAAATCACAATTGTCCAAATACTGGTTGATTTGATTTTTTACGTCATTTAAACCTGATAACTCAACAGCACCAACTGGATTATCAGAGGCAAACATTATATTTTTTCCCGATGAAATTTGTGATTGAATCTTTTGAATTTTTTCCATTTGTTTGGAAAATTGACTCACTTGTTGTTCACTAAATAATTTATTTCCTATTCTCATAAATTATAATAGAGCAATTTTTGTGCCGTGAAGTAAATTAATTTTTAAATAAAAGACGGATTATTTGATATAATACTTTTTGCAATATCTAGCTTTTTTCTGATTATTTTTTCAGGAATGATTGACCTAAAATAATTATGTGCCTCTTCCATAGTTGGTTGTTTAGGTCTTGTTTTATCTGAAAAAATTGGATCAAAACCACTACCTACGTCAAGCAAGGTAATCCTGCTATTTTTCTCCAAAAGGTCATTACATAAGACACATGACATCATTGAACAACAAAATATATATATTGTGTTATCCTCAACATTTTTTATTAAGTATTTTTTTATCTCATCATATTTTGAAAATGCGTCAACAATTGGCACATCTAAAAAAAAGTCTAAATTTAACATTTGACTCACATCTTTTAACTTTTCTGGTCCAATAAAAATCTTTTTTCTTTTTGAGTTTTTAAGCTCAGTGTAAAATTCTAATAAACCATTATTTTTTAAATTTTCTTTAACAGTTAAAAAACTATCATAGTCAGCAAACTTTGGTTTTAAATTATACAAATTAATATATTCATCTCTAACATCAATAAGATTATCTTTCCAATCAGCTAAAAAAACATTTGAATGGATAAACAATTTCGAAAATGAATTTTGGAGTAATTTTGACAATTTTTGTGAGTAGGGATGAAAATCACAATTTTCCCCTTTAGCACCCAACATGCATAACAATTCACCATCTCCAAATTTAACAAATGAAAAATTTTCTTTATTTTTTAGCTTCTGCTTAAAAAAGTTAATTCCAACTTTATTAATTTTTTCAATTTTAATATCATTTGAAAAATTTAATTTTAGTATGCCCTCTAATTGATTTTCTATAAGGCTTATTTTTTCTAACTGCTCTGTTGTAAATTCTTTTTTAAAAGAAATTTTAAATGTAAGTTCATTATTAAAAACCCTTTGCATTTTTCTCTCCTATGATCTAATTACTGATAATAATGACTCAAACAATTCTCTTGCAGTTTGAATAATTCTTGCATTTGCTTGATAAGCTTGTTGAAACTGCATCAATGACGAAGCTTCTTCATCCATGGAAACTCCAGCCATTTCATTTTCAAGTGCCTCAGCTTCATCTTTTGAGGCTTGTGCTGTTTCTAGTGATAGTTCTCCGCTTCTTACAGTTGAACCAATTTCAGCTACAGTAGCATTAAAAATATCTTGAAAACTTCCTGAATTAATACCAGTAATATCTGCCTCTTGAAGCGCCAACATTTCTAATATATTTCTGTTATCACCAATACCGTCTTTATTATTTGTTATTGTAAAGGTATCATTCACATTAGCAGATCCATTAAACTCCAACGTTTTCCCCGATACTGTAATAATTCCATTTTCAGGAATAAGTCTGGTTCCAATAGAGTGAAGTGTAGAAGCCTCTAAAATTTCAACCTTTTTATTATTTCCTGAGTCAATTACCAACTTGTATTCAGTGTCTTCAATAGTAGGACTGATTTCTCCATATGTTGCTGCTACTTTTCTTGCTCCTGAACCGGTTAATAAAATAATTAAATCTTCTGGTGGCATATTTGATATAGAAAGATTACTTCCTGACAATGAAGCGATCCCATTTGAAGGAACCTCAATATTTACCGAAGTTCCCGAAACAAAATCTGTAGCAATATTTGATATCTTTATATCATCGTTTATTACATTAACTTGACTAAGGTTAGTTTTAAAACCAAATGTTTCTGCATTTGAACCATCTGCATGTGTAATGGTATCAATTGTAATTGAATTTTTATCCGCTTCTTTAATAATTGAGATTTGACAATTAGTATCACTTACTTGAGTGATCTCAACAGTAACACCTATATTTGTAACCTCAGTTCCTGAAACATTTCCACCACTATACCCATAATCATTATCAAAAATTTTTCCAATAACAGTGGAAAATGTATCTGACGCGTTTCCATTTCCTCCACCAAAACTTAACAAAGTAGGAGAATCAGCAGTTGCATGTGCAAAAGATGAAGCTAAACTGAAAGTATTAGCATCCACTACTTTTGCGTAATAAGAAGTTCCATTTGTTAAACCTGTCATAGCTGTACCTGCTGCAGTATACAAAATTTTATCACCAGTTTTAAATCCATGACTACTTGATGTTATGGTAGTTGAACTACCGCTAATTGATGTCGTATTTACAGTTTTAGAATTATTATCAAAACCTAAATCATAAGGTGTAGAACGATCAAGAGAAATATGCATATGTGTAGAACTTACAGAGGGATTTGTGACCGATTTACCAGTGACTGAAGTAGTTATATTTGTATCAGACATTCCAAATAATGCTGCATTAGTATCATTAATACTATCTGTTGCAAATGAAAATTGAGAAGCAGAAATACAACTTCCTGAAGACAAATAAAGATTTTGTCCAGGATCAAAAGTATCTAAAGCATTACCGCCACTTCCTCCCGTAATGGTTAAAACCGTTGGAGATGAACTTGTCGCTAGAGAGTATGTATCTGCAATTTGAAAACTGTGTTCATTTGTTTTTACAACAAAATAAGTTCCACCATCTGTTAAACCAGTAATAGGACTTGCAAATGTATCGACAAGACTTCCACCAGTCCCTCCAGTGATTGAAAAAGTAGTTCCATTGCTAGCATTGTTACTGGTAGTCGCTAGACCAAATGTATTGCTATCAGAAACTACAGCATAATAAGTTGTTCCACTTACCAAACCGTTTATTGCCTGCGATCCTTTTGCCGTATAAACAATCGGATCGCCAGTACTGAAACCGTGAGAATTGGAGGTTATACTTGAGGTTGAATTAAAATTAGTTGTATCAACAGTTACTTTTTCTGCAGCATTATAGGTTACTGCATCTCCTGTTCTTAATCCGTGTTCAGTGTAAGAAATACTTGAAGTATTGCTAAAACTTCTAGTGTCTACAGTTAGTGCATCCTTATCTTCAAAATAGGCATTTATTAGTTCTGTTTCTCCTCCTGAAACAATAACTTCCCCATTTTGCATAGTAAGTGTATAAGTTAACCCGTCATGATTTATTTTAAAAGCACTGCCGTCTGCAGGTAAAGTAGAAATTGAATTACCTGATATTTCAATTGAGGGACTGTTAGTTCTTAATCCTTCAGCAATTAGCTTAGAGACTTTAGCAGAATTTAAATTATTGAGTTTAGAAACATCAACAGTGGTAGTAAATGAAGTTCCCGAACCAGTTTGAGGAAGAGTGAGACCGTATTTAGCAACTGAACTTGAGGCATCTGTTCCATTGGGATGAGAAGCAGAAATATCACCTGAAAATACTTTCGGTTTAATTGTTTTTATTTCTCCAGTTGAGGAAGAGGTAACCTCCAAATAGCCATCTTTGAAAGAATTTTGGCTACTACTCACAGTTGTTGAACCAGAATCATTTGTAGTTGTAAAACTGAGTGAAGATTCTAAATTTAGTTGTCCACTAAATCTTGCTGCAGAATAAGAAGTGCCATCAATATCTACTGATGATGAAGTGGAGGTATAATCATCTTTTAATATTTCTAAAGTAAGAGGATTAGAAAAAATATCTGTTGAGCTTCCGTTTGCACCACCAATTGTCAATGCAGTGCCAGAACTAGCATTACTTGAAGAACTTGCTAATTTAAAAGTATTATCTGATACCTTTATTGCATAATATGTATTACCACTTGTTAAATTAGTCATAGCTGTTCCACCAGCAGTATATATAATTTTATCTCCTGTGCTAAAACCATGACTGGCAGATGTTAAAGTTGTACCTGAAGAAAATGAACTGGTATCGATAGTTTTAGTTCCTGGTTGCGTGAAAGATGTTAGCTCAATGTCGTCTCCATCAATATTTTCTATGATTAAACTTTTTTTGTCTGTTGCTAAATGAGCAGAAACTCCAGTCAAACCGGTAAAATTATTTACTGATGTGGCTAAATTAGTTAAATCTGAGGTTGTAACTGAAGCATTAATGGAAGCAGTACTATTGGTACCTGATTTACTTTTTAATGTAAAAGAAATTGTTCCATCAGTAGTGGGTGCTGGAATTTTCAATCTTGTTATTGCTGATGCTCTGATACCTGTATTATTTGCGTTAGTATTGATTAAATTTGCTACAAAACCTGAGGATGATTCGATCGGAACTGAAATATCAACAGCACTACTATTATCCGGTGTTAATGTAAGCGTATACGCACTAGTAACATGACTCGCAGGTATCGTCGAGGCTGCTCTTTGAGCACTGACTGAAGTACCGTTTGAGCCGTAACTAATTGTAAAATTTCCTCCTACGGTCGTTCTATCAATTTCGATTCCTCTATATTTATTTGTACCCGTTCCGTTGATATAGTCTGCTCTATATTCATATGAACTGTTGAAACCATTTTCTTTAGTTAAGAAAGTTGCTATCTCTGATGAAGAAAGAACGGTACCAGCTAAATGTCTACCTTCTTTTGTAAAAATCTGAAGATTACTTGCATTACTGACAGAGGGATTTGTGATTACACCATTTAAAGTCGATCCTGCTGATAATGTGGCTGATGAGAAATTTTGGTTATTACTTACAATCGATAAAGTAGATCCTCCTGCGGCTGCAAATAATCCTAATGTCCTAAATGTGTGAGCCGAACCATTTACGTCAATACCGTTATTGAGTATATCTGCAACCTCTTGAATAGTTGCAACACCCGTTAAATCAACTGTTACGGAACTGGTATCAGCAAGCGTAATTGTTGTGCTGGTAAGAGAGGTGATATCGGATGATGAAACTCCAAACTGTACTTTAGGTTGTGCAATGTACGAACTTAAATCTAGTGATGATGTCCCTATTGGAATTATGGCGGCTCCACCATCAGTCGAAAATTCAGTTGAAGTTACTGGATTAAGTCCATTTGCAAAAACATTTTTAATCTCATTTAATGTTGTATAATCAGTTTCTGGAATAAGTGTTTTCTCTGTTAAAGTTGCTGTTCCTAAATTACTTGAAGAAGAACTAATTAGAGACTGAGCAGCAGCAGCAATATCTTGAGGTCTTGTCAAAAGAAATTGTATAGCTTTTGACTCGTTACTAGGTGTCAGAATAAATTCATCAGCATCTAATGGATTACCAAAAAAATTTAATTTAAAACCCTCAGCATTTATTTCATTTTTACCTGTGATTGAGTTTGATAAATGAGGCGCAGTAAGTGACCATTGGTTACTAGCTTGAGAATATGAGACGGTGTAATTTGCTTTCACAACTAAACTTGGATCAGTTGGTGTAACCTCTACTCCCACAGTTGATCGATTGGTTGGTCCAGCAGTAGCAGTTAAGTTATTAACTGCAAACATGCTTTTTCCAACTTCACCATCTAAGTTTAGACCAGAGCTATTTATTAAATTAAAATTATTAGAAATTAAAATAGCTAAATTATCAATCTCATTGTGCGTATCAGTTGCTAAACTATAGGCATCGGTGTATCCAGATATTAGACCTCCTTGAATTTGATTTGTAGCTGTATTATTAAGACCAATAGTAGCTTGTAATCTTCCGTCTTTTTCCACTATACCAAGATTTGAGAAGGAATTATTCTGAACAAGAACTGGGCCTGAACCAGTATTTCCTAAACGAACAAGTGCTTCACCTCTAGAACCATAAGCGACTGTTATTTGGGCTATTTTAGAAATTTTATCTAATAGATTATCTCTTTGATCAAGTTTAGCATTAGATGCTTGAGAAGTAAGTCCTGAGTTTAGTAAATCCTCATTGATGTCTGCTAATTGTTTGGCAATTATATTAATTGACGTTACACCATTTCGAGCTTGATTGCTTAATCTTTCTTTTAAATTATTTATTCTGTCCGAATATAAATTAAATTGTGAAGCCAGATCTTTTCCTTTTTCAATTGATACAATTCTTGGAGCTTGATCATCTGGTGCTGCTGCAATTTCCTGAAGAGAGTTGAAAAAATCTCCAATTGATGAACTTAAGTTATAATCACCAGGTAGTAAAAGATTTTCCAAATCTTTTACTTCATTAACGTAAGCATCAGTTTTTTCATAAATAGAACTTGTTTGACGAGCTTTATCAATTAAAAATTCATCAAATGCCCTTCTAATTTCATCAACTCTTACACCTAATCCAGTTTGATCAGATATTTCAGTAACACCGCCACCAGCAGCAGAAACTTCTGCCAAAGCTGCATCTCTTTTTTTGTAACCTTCTGTATTGATATTAGCAATATTCTGACCAGTAACCGCAAGAGAGTTTCTGTATGCCTGAAGACCACTTTTACCTATATCAAATAAACTTGGCATTAATCATCCTTATTTACTTTGTTTTCAAATTGTCTTATTAGTCCCTCCGCAATTCCAAAGCTATGATTTTTTGCTATCGTTTTAGAGTATTCCTGATCTAATAAACCTTGATATGTTTCATAAGCCTCGTTATTCATAAGTCCCTCAGCGAGTTTTGCAGATCTTGCACTTTTTAACATTTGTAAAACAAAAAGTGACTCAAATTCTTGAGCGACTTCTTCTAAAGACATTTTATTGGAGAGTTCTTTTTGTGAAAGTGCTTTAATATGACTTTTAGCATTTAAAGAAATTTTTGAATTGATAGAATTTTCACTCATTTCATAACCTAAATAATTATTAGCTCAGCTCTTAATGCTCCTGCCTCTCTTAATGCTTCAAGAATTGCTACCATATCAGTTGCAGTTGTTCCTGTTTCATTTAAAGCATCAACAAGTGTTTGTAATTCAATTCCAGGATCGAAAACGAAAGCTCTGGCGGGTTCTTCGTCTATTTCTATTTCAGTATCAGCTGCAGTTGTTGCGTCCGTTCCAGAGACTGTTGCTGATGTTCCTACAACTGTTCCTGTTCCCTCAGAAAGTACTTTTGTATCTTCTTTGATCTTTACTGATAAACTTCCATGAGCAACTGCAGCCGGTGTTATTCTCACATCACCACCAATAACCACAGTTCCAGTTCGAGAATTTACAACAACCTTTGCTTTAGGTCTCACTGGTTCAAAATTAATATTTTCTAGTAAACCTATAAAAGATACTTTTTGTGATGGATCTTCTGGAGTTCTAACTTTTACTGAAGTTGAATCAATAGGTATGGCCACATCTGGTCCAAAAGTATCATTAATCGATTCTGCTAACTTTGTTGCTTGAGAAAAGTCAGCCTGATGCAAATTAAGAATAATATCTTTTTTTTCTAAAAAAGAATTATCAACTATTTTTTCAACAGTTGCTCCGCTAGGTATTCTTCCAACCGTTGGAGTTCCCTGAATTGCACTTGAACCGTCGGCACCTTCAATACCTAAACCTCCTACAACTAAATTTCCTTGAGCAATAGCATAAACTTGATTATCAGCACCCTTTAAAGCTGTCATAAGAAGAGTTCCACCTTTTAATGATTTTGCTTTACCAATTGTTGAAACTGTAACATCGATTGTTTGACCAGGTTTAGCAAATGCTGGAAGAGTTGCTGTTACCATTACTGTCGCAGAATTACTTCCGTCAATATCAGCAGTACTGGCAATAACACCAAACTGAGAAATCATGGCTGCAATACTTTGTTTGGTTAAATTTACACTACCATCTCCAGTTTTTGCCAATCCAATAACTAGCCCATATCCTACTAATTGATTAGTTCTTACCCCAGCTACTGATACAAGATCTTTTATCCTATCTGCAAAACATATTTTGAAGTTGAAAGTTAAAAGAAAAAATAAAAGTAAAAAATTAATTTTTTTCATGACTTTAAAATGGTGATATGTATGCAAAGTATCTTCCTAACCATCCTCTAGTAACACTATCATTCATGTCGCCAGTTCCTGTATAGGATATTTGAGCGTCAGCTACTTTGGTTGAGGATACAGTATTTGCAGACGAGATATCTTCTGGTCTGATCACTCCTGATATTCTGAAATACTCAGTTCCGCTGTTGTAAGCTAACCTTCTTTCACCCTTAACCTCAAGATTTCCATTTGGAAAAACTCTTACAACTGTAACAGATATTGTTCCTGACAAACTATTTGCTTGCGCAGCTGTTCCACTTCCTGTAAATGATTGAGTTGTTCCACCTTGTAGATTTCCTTCTTTAACACCATCTTTAAAAAAAAACTTTCCAAGGAAAGAAGATGGACCAAAAATAGCTTCGGGCAAGTCAAAAATATAAGAGTCAGATTTTGACAGAGTTTCTGAACCAGAATTTGCAGCAGTTAAAGATTCTTGTAAGGTTATGGTTATTATGTCTCCAACATTATTGGCTCTTCTATCTGAAGCAAACAAACCACCTCCACCATTATACACAGTACCCTCCGCAGGTTCTTTAATAGTTATATTTGTGAAGTCAGGCTGAATACTCTTAAATTCTTGTCCGATTTTGTTTTCCATATAAGTAGCACAACTATTAAGAATTAGTGATAATAAGATAATTGTTTTTTTCATTTTACAAATTTTTATTTATTATAAATTATTACTTACAAATCTTAGCATTTCATCAACTGACGTAATTGCCTTCGAATTAACTTCGTAGGCTCTTTGAGTCTCAATCATATCAACTAGTTCTTGGATGACATTAACATTAGAGCTTTCTAATGCACCTTGGACTAATTTACCAAATCCAGCGGCAAAAGGATTTTCTAAAATTGGCGGACCACTTGCAGTTGTCTCAACATAAAAATTTTCTCCAATTGGCTGAAGACCCGTTCTATTTTGAAAATCTGCTAATTGTAACTGCCCAATTTCCTGAGCATCTACCTGATCTGGAATCTGAACTGAAACAATACCGTCAGATGAAACATTTATTTTTGTAGCCTCAGCTGGTATTACAATTTCAGGTTGAACAATAAAACCACTATTAGTTGTTAATGTACCTTCATTATTTCTCGCAAATGCACCATTTCTAGTATAAACAATTTGTCCATCAGGTAGCAGAACTTGAAAAAAACCTCCTCCATCTATAGCCAAATCAAGAGAATTGTCAGTTGAAACTATACTACCTTGAGAATGAAGTTTATTCGAATTTACAATGCTAACGCCAGTTCCAACTGAGAAGCCAGACGTTAATTCAGTGTCAACAGAGGTTTGAGCCCCACTACTTCTTATTACTTGATAAAGTAGTGACTCAAAATTAGCTCTATCTCTTTTAAAGCCATTTGTATTTACATTCGCTAAATTATTAGATATGACTTGCATTCTAACTTGTTGCGCATTTAAACCAGTTTTAGCAACATGCATTGCATTAGTGCTCATTTGCAGACCCTTTCAATTAAATTTTGATCTAAATCTGCAATCCCTATGCCATAAAAAAGTAATTTAGAATTAATGTTTATGTTTTTTTTATTATTTAAACGTTCTTTTTTTTGAATCATAAGAATTTCATTAGAAAATTTTTTTTTAATCAAATTGTACGATTTTTTTTTATAAAAGTTATGAAAATTTTTA
>MDTB01073073.1_pt1 | contig 16895 bp, 15 predicted proteins | sample 811161 | NCBI WGS metagenome assembly MDTB01 (sample SAMN05326650, study PRJNA326480) | marine metagenome | isolation source: seawater | place: Mediterranean Sea | collected 2009
AACTGACAGACGATTCAATATCTACATTTAAAAAATTATCACATAGGTTCTCAAATCTAGGAATTGTTCTACAAGCATATCTATTTAGATCTTTAAATGATTTAAAAAAACTAAAAAACCACAATTTAAATTTTCGACTCTGTAAAGGAATCTATAAAGAACCTAGCGATATAGCGATTCAAGATAAGGATGCTATTAACAAAAATTATTTAAAAATTTTAGAATATGCTTTTTTAAACAAAATTTATATCGGTATCGCTACGCACGATAAAAGCTTATTATTGCAAAGCTACAATCTTATTAAAAAACTTAAAATTCCTAAAGATAATTTTGAATTTCAAGGTCTTTATGGAGTGCCTTTAGAAGAATGGTATAAAAACCATCTAAAAAACAATTACAAGGTACGACTATACTTACCCTTTGGAGATGACTGGTACGAATATTCACTAAGAAGAATAAAAGAAAATCCTAATATAGCTAAGTATGTAATTAAAAATTTATTTAAAATACGCTAATTAATCCATTACGTGAATAAATTGATTTATGGCTTTTTGAATACTTTCTACATCAATCTTATCAGGAATAATAAATAATGCTTGTCTTCCAAAAATCTCATAAGGTTTAATGTACTCTTCTACAATATGGTATTTAGGCCTATTGATATAATCATCAAAAATTAATTTTGTACCTGGAGCTCCATTCAAAAGGGAAGTTAAGAAACATGCAACCCTAAAACGGCCATCTATTAATACAAGCTGCGGCTTTTCTTTTCTAGACCAAACAGAATTCACATAATTATAAATATAATCTCTTTTTTTATATGAAAGCGGCATTCCCCAAGCCCCTAAATCGCCTAAATCTACCCATTCAATTTCAATCCTATCTTTTGAATTTGCCTTTAATTTTACTGCATTAATCCATTCACTGCTGGTATCAACTGCCAATATCTTAGCTTTTGTATTATTATAAACCCACAAAGTTGATTCACCTACTCCATATTCTCCATAAATACTTAATTCTATGGCGTTATTTTTAAACATTAAACCCTCACCTTCAAACAAGTCGATACCTTTTAATTTTCTGATTAATTTTTTTACATTATTCCTTTGCTTTCTTAATTCAATAGAAAAGATTATAACAATAGGAATTACTAAAAAAACTTCATATAAGCAAAGAGAAAAGAAAATGAGATATAAGATTATTCTAAGTAATACTTTCATATATCAAACCAATATTTAACAGAAATAGTTTATAATGCTATTTCAACTACTAATTTCTAAGAGGTTTCCCTTTTTTCAACATAAACCCAATTCTATCAAGAGTTTTAGGTTCTCCGCACAAACTCACGAACATTTCTCTTTCTATATCAAGCAGATATTGTTCATCCACAGGACTCAAAGGACCACCCTTGCTTCCGCCAGTTAATACATATCCTAATTTCTCAGCAATAAGCGCATCATGAGGTGATATTTTTCCTGCTTTAACCAAGCCTTTAATAGAGCTTTTTATTACTAAGCGACCACTTGCTCCTGGAAGTTTGTACTTTTGCTCTTCTGGGGAAGTATAGCCAATGCTAGACATATTCAAAACTTCATCTTTACCTTTTGAAAGTACCTGGCTTCTGTTTGCTACTACTATATCATCCGAAGTTAAATAACCATATGATTTAGCATGCTCAGCAGATGTAGCAACTTTAGCAAAACCAATTGTTTCGAATGCTTTCTGAACCACAGGAAAAGCGCCAGGCATAGAAGATTTCATTTTTTTGCTTAAGTTATTTATCATTCTTAAGTTTCCACCTGCACCAGGAATTAAACCCACGCCAACCTCAACTAATCCAATATAGGATTCAGCTGCAGCTACAATACGGTCACAAGCACCTATAGTTTCAAAGCCTCCGCCAAGAACTAATCCGTATGGAGCTGCAACTACAGGAAAGCTAGAAAATCTAATTTTTTGCATAATATTTTGCATCAACCCTGTAACATTATTAATAGAATCCCAATCTTTCCTTTGAGCCATTGCCAAAATCATATTAAGGTTTGCCCCAGCACAAAAATTTGGTCCCTCTCCAGAAATAACTAATCCCTTATATCCGTTTTCAGAAACATGATCTAATGCCCAATCAATAGTCTCCAACATTGACCCATCAATAGGATTTAATTCCTTTTTTAGAACAGAATGATATTCAATGCCTAAAACTCCATCATCTAAATCGACAACAGAAGCTGACCAGTTTTTCTTCAAAAGCTTATCTTGATTTTTTAAAACTTCAAAAGAAATAGCACTTATATCTTTAGGAATATTCTTGTAAGATTTAGAATTTATATCGTAATACACCTTATTCCCATCATTAAAATTGTAAAAGGAATTATGCCCTTCTTTAATCATATCTTCAATCCATAAAGGTATTTTCTTACCTTCTTGCTTCATTCTATTCAAAGAGTAGTCTAAGCCTATAGAATCCCAAACTTCAAATGGCCCTAATTCCCATCCAAAACCCCATTTCATTGCACTATCTATGCTTATAATATCATCAGATATTAAATTGTTTAACGATGCAGCATAAAGCAGTGTTCTTGATACTGTTTCCCATATAAAGTTTCCACAAGTATCATCTGCTTTAACAAGTTTTTTTATGCGGACACTTAAATCCGTGCTTTCTTTAGCAATCCTTATTGAGCCATATCTTTTTTTGTTCATTGGAGTGTAATCCATTGATTTAAAATCAATAGAATGAATAACCCCCTTATCTATTTTCTTATAAAAACCAGCACCTGTCTTTTGCCCTAAGTTTTTATTTTTAATCATTTTTTCTAAAAAATCTGGAATTTTAAAAATATCGCGTTCGGGATCATCTATACACTTATCAAAGGCAGTTTTTGCTACAAAAGAAAGCGTATCTAAACCAACAATATCAGCAGTCCTAAAAGTTCCACTTTTTGGCCTACCAACTAATGTACCTGTCCAAGAATCAACATCTTCAACTGACAAACTATTTTTATAAGCTTCTTGCAAACAAACCATCATTCCATAAGTACCAATTCTATTTGCAATAAAATTTGGAGTATCTTTTGCTATTACAACACCTTTACCTAGCTTATTTGTTATAAAATCTTTCATATAAGAAAGCATATCTTGAGAGTTAGAATCAGAGGTTATAAATTCAACAAGCTTCATATACCTTGGAGGATTAAAAAAGTGAGTTATAAAGAATCTCTTTTTTAAAGACTCTGACATTTTGCTAGTCAAATCTGATAAAAGCAATCCTGATGTATTAGATGTCACAATAGCATCATCAGAAAGATGTACCTCCATATTTGAGTATAAATCTGTCTTCCATTCAAGTTTCTCAGCTATAGCTTCAATTACCCAATCACAATCTTTCAACAATTCAAACTGGTCAAATGAAGCAGATTTTATAGCATCTGCGGTTTTTATATTATAATAAGGGCTTGGTTTTAATTTTTTCGTAACCTCTAAACCCTTATTAGCAGTATCTATATCTAAATCAAAAGCAATAACATCTAAGCCTACATTGTTTAAATGAGCGGCTATTTGTCCTCCCATTACACCTGTCCCAAGAACAGCAACTTTTTTAATTTTCATTTCTATATCCTCTCTATTATTGTAGCAATACCTTGCCCTGTACCTATACACATAGTGGCAAGACCATAGCGTGCATCTTTTTGCCTCATAGTTCCCATTAAAGTGGTTAAAATTCTACTTCCTGAGCATCCCAATGGATGGCCTAAAGCAATAGCTCCGCCATTTAAATTAATTTTACCAATATCCCAGCCACCTTTTTTTATAACGTAGAGAGATTGAGCTGCAAAAGCTTCATTGAGCTCTATAACATCAATATCGCTCATTGATAAACCTGCCTTACTAAGAGCTTTTTCAGTAGCTGGCAAAGGACCTGCACCCATAAGAGTCCAATCAACACCTGCAACAGCACGTGAAATTATTCTGAATTCTGGCTTAATACCACAATCTCTGGCGAATGAATCACTTGATAGAATCATCATGGAAGCACCAATAGAAACAGGACTTGAAGTTGCAGCTGTTATGCTTCCATCTGCATCAAATGCAGGTGATAAAGATTTTATTTTATCTAAATCTGGCTCCCTAGGACCTTCATCCCTATTAACAACCTTTTCATTAAATTCAATTGGAGTAATCTCATTACTAAACAATCCATCATCAATTGCTTTTAACGCTTTTTTATGAGAATTAACTGCAAAAGCTTCTTGCTCTTCTCTAGATATATTCAACTCATTAGCTAAATTTTCAGCAGTTTCTCCCATACCTATATAATATTCTTTTTCGTATAAATCAGGATTAAAGTCTGGGTTAAATCCACCCATTGGAACTCCAAACATATCCTCAACACCACCAGCAACTCCACAATCAATATCGCCAGATTCTATAGCCTGACTTACCTGATGAACTGCATCCATAGATGAGCCACAAAAACGATTAACAACTTTAGCACCTGCTTCTTTTGGAATATCTGCTAATATAGATATACCTCTAGCGACCAACATTCCCTGAGACCCCTCAGGAAACGCGCAACCAACAACCAAATCTTCTATATTTTTTATGTCAATAAGTGAGTTTCTATCAAGTAATGCTTTAAGTGTTTTTGCACCTAAGTCATCAGGCCTGATTCCAATTAAGTCACCGTTTTTTAAACCTATTGGACTTCTTAGTCCATCAATAATTACCGTTTTTTTATCATTCATTTATAAACACCTCTTATTTTAATCTAAGTAATATTTTTTATACTTATCTAGTAAATCATATATCTCTTTTTTTAACTCTATTCTATCAACCTTATATTCAAAACTATTAAGCTTTTCTCTGAAAGAAGCTGAATAACTATCATCAAAAACATTATCAAGAATATCGTTTACGTTTGTGATTATACTTCGATACTGATTGGCAACAGAAAGCTTTAAAACAGGAAGCATATCAGCCTGTTTAGACTTATCTGCCTGAATATATCTTTTTGAAGTTGTATCTAAAATAGATAAAGAAAGAAGTATGTCTGAAAGAGGCTCAAGAACCCACTGTTCATTCTTTAAATCTTGACCGTACTTATTGATTAAGTCATTTAAAGTATTCAAAGCTATCGACCTGGAAAATTCAACAACCTCTATCTCATTATTTATTTCATCACATTCAAAATCAACAGGAAAATTCCAATTTTTCTCACGCTCCAACACAGCTGATCTTATAGGAATATCTTCAAGAAGAGCTTTTTTAAGAGCTGTCCCAGACACTAAAAGCCTGTTAATCTCATTAGTTCCTTCAAAAATCCTATTAATTCTTTCATCTCTGTACATAGCACAAACAGGATAATCTTCAACAAAGCCTGCTCCTCCATGTATCTGAACAGCTTCATCTACCGAAAATGCTAAAGCCTCTGAACCTACGACCTTACAGGCAGATGCTTCAATAGCATGATCTTCAATTACCTTCTGAACGATCTCAAAATAATTGTCGACTTTTTTATCAACATTTTTCAACGCTTCGTCTATAGATCCACAAGTCATATAATTTAAGCTATCTGCTTCCCAGCATTTAACTACCATTTCTGACATCTTTTTTTGCATCATAGGAAATTCAGCAATTTTTCTAGAAAACTGTTCTCTTTCATTGGCAAAATTATATGCTTGATTTACACAAATTTTAGCACCCGCTGCTGCGCTTACACCTAACTTATAGCGACCTGCATATAAAACATTAAAAGCAATCGCAGAGCCTTCTCCAATTTTGCCTACCATATTTTCAACCGGAACCTTGCACCCTTCAAAATAAAGAGTTGTTGTTGAAGAGCCTTTGATTCCCATCTTCTTTTCTTCCTCTCCAACACTCCATCCTTCGCAATCCTTATCTACAATAAATGCTGTGTACTTTCCATCAACATTAGCGAAAGTAACACAAACATCAGCCCAACTTCCATTAGTTATATATATTTTTTGTCCATTTAGTATATAATGCTTCTTATCATCACTTAAATGAGCTTTCATTTGACCCGACAATGCATCTGAACCAGCTGACGGCTCTGTAAGAGCATAACACCCCATCCACTCACCAGAAGCAAGTTTTGGAAGATACTTTTGCTTTTGCTCTTCATTTCCATACCAAACAATAGGAAGAGTTGCAATACCTGTGTGCGCAGCCATAGTAACCATCAAGGATACGCTTCCGCCAAATGAAATAACATCAACCACTATACAAGCGGTAGTTTTATCTAAAGCTAAGCCTCCATACTCTTCTGGTACATCTACGCCTAAAAAGCCTAAATCACCCATTTTTAAAAACATTTCTCTAGTAAGTTTTTCACTGTATTTTTCGATATCAGCGCTTACAGGATAAATTGTTTTTTGAGCAAATTCTAAAGCTGCTGCCTCAAACATTTTTTGATCTTCAGAAAACTTTTCACGGGTAAAAACTTCATCGCTACCTAATGGAGCAATAAGAAACCTTCCTCCTCTTCCTTGCAGCTTTTTATAATCCATATCAAAAGTTGTTTTTATTTTTTTCGAATCTTTGACCAACACATCACTATTACTCATTACTTAACTCCTTTTCTTAATACCGTCTAAAATAATATTAATAGACTTTTTTAAATACTTACCTGCCAACGCTTTATCTTCATTAAATAGGCAAAACCAGTTTATACCTTGAAACACTGATAAAAGCTCAATAGAAACAATCTTGGTATCCATATCTTCAAACTCTCCATTTCTTATTCCTTTCTTAAGAACAAGCTCAAACAATTTCAATATTTTATCATATAAAACTTTAGATCTTTTTTTTATCTCTGGATCTTTATTAGCAAGCGCCCAGAATTCAATCTCTGCAAGAAAAACATTGGAATTCAATTTAAAAGCATCATACACTACTTCTGTAAATCTTAAAAGAGCATTTGATGCAGACTCTTGAGCGTTATCCTTAGAGTAAAAATTGGGAAAACTAAAAATCTCCCAGTGATCAATTAAACTGATAAACAATTCTTTTTTACTACCATAATGATGATAAATAGCCCCCTTGCTAAGCCCAGACTTAGAGACTATATCAGATATAGTCGTATCCTGATAACCGTTCTCTGCAAAAACGCTAAAAGCAGCATCTAAAATTTTTGTTTTTGTATTTTTTTTTCTATCAATACTCATATACATACCGACTGGTCGGTATGTAATATAGGGCAAAAAATAAACAAAATGAACTTTTTTATTTATTCAAGACCTAACTCGAACTATTCTTCCTGAGTCAAGAGTAATATTAACTGATGCGAATTTTGAAAAATTCTGATGATATCTGCAAGTTAAAACAACTGTAATTCCATCGTAATTAGACTTTCTATAAATCACACTTTTAAGAACTTTTAGCTCATCCGATGTCAGGTACATATCTGCATCATCTATAACAATAACCTTGGGGTCTGCTGCTATAGCAGAGACTAAATCTAATATACGTTTATGGCTTGCTGATAGCGAGCAAACTCTTCTTTTAAGAATATCGCCAACTCCAAACTTTCTAAGTAAACTATTGACATTCTTAAAATTACTTTTGATAGCATCATATCTCTTAATATACTTTTTAATATAAGTTTCAGATGTACACCAGGAAGATGGAAGATCTGATATGAGAGCAACCTCTCTTTTGTAAGAATTAGGATTATAAGAGAGTAAATCTTTTCCATCAAATTCAACAAGCCCTCCATATCTTAGCTTTTTTGACAAAATATTAACAACTAAAGACTTTCCAGAGCCTATGTTTCCTGAAAACATATAAATAGCACCTCTATGAATGTCAAACTTCTTAATATTCAAATTGAACTTATCATTTTTAAATGAAAGATTTTTTATACGATAAAGTGAATTATCCATTATACAATACTCCTTATAAAATTATCAACAATTAAAGACCCCTGATTGCTTGAATCAATATAAAATTTAGATTTTTCTTCATCCTCAACCCTTGCATTATAATATGCTCTCATAACATCTAAACTAAATTCAGGATGAAACTGAACTCCATATATTTGCTCAGATAATGAAACTGACTGAATTCCATAACTGTTACTAGCAAGAATTTTAAAATTTTTTGGCAAATCTACAACAATATCATGATGAGACTCATAAACAGAAAAAGAAGATGGTACACTTTCAAATAATGGGGAATTCAAGCCCTGTAAATTTAAATTTACAACAGAACTACCTATCTCCCAACCCTTAGGATTATCTACAACTTTACCACCTAAGGCCTTACATAGTATTTGATGTCCGAAACAAATACCTAGCATACGAACACCACTGTCGAAACCTTTTTTTATTACAATCTCTAATTCTTGAATCCAGTCAATCTTATCATAAGCAGAGTATCTACTACCCATGATAATCCAACTTGTATTATCTTCAATTGTAGGGAAACAACCATTATATACTTCAACAATATCTATATCAATAGAATTAGAAGAAATCATAGAGCTTATCCATTCAGATGAATGGCCATATTTTTTCCTTATTTCACTTAGTCCTGGACCACATGAAACAATTTGAACCTTTGCCTTCTTACTCAAAATAAAACCTCTTATTAAAAACTAAGAAAACTAATTAGGATTCTAAAAACCTTTCAACTTCTATCGCTGCCATACAGCCTGATCCAGCAGCAGTAATTGCTTGACGATATACGCTGTCCTGAATATCACCTGCTGCATAAACACCAGGAATAGAAGTTTGAGTTGAATCTGCTTTTGTTTTTATATATCCAGAAGAGTCAAGCTTAAGATAGTCTTTAAATAAATCAGAATTTGGCTTATGACCAATTCCCAGGAACACTCCATCGCATTTATGATTAAGGACTTTATTTGTTTTAACATTCTTTATTAAAACGCTCTCTAATCCATTTTCATCAGGTTCGCCTATCATTTCCTCAATAGAAGAATTCCACATAATATCTATTTTCTTATTAGACAATGCTCTTTCTTCCATTATTTTTGAAGCTCTAAAAGAATCTCTCCTATGAACTATAGTAACCTTGGAGGCAAATTTTGTTAGATAAATAGCTTCTTCCATAGCAGAATCACCTCCCCCAACAACAATAACCTCTTTATCTTTAAAAAAAAACGCATCACATGTGGCGCATGCAGATACGCCATATCCCATCAATTTAGACTCAGACTCTAACCCAAGAAGCTTTGCAGAAGCTCCAGTAGCTATAATAACACATTCAGAAACATATTCTTCTTCACCTACAAAAACCTTATAGGGAGATGAAGAAAAATCAACTCTATCTACATTTTTAAAATAAGTCTCTGCACCGAATCTTTGTGCTTGTTTTCTAAAAGAATCCATTAATTCAGGCCCCATAATTCCATCTGGAAAACCAGGGTAATTTTCAACATCTGTTGTAATCGTTAATTGCCCTCCAGGCTGAACCCCTTCAAAAACAACAGGGTTTAAATTTGCACGTGCCGCATATATTGCAGCTGTCAATCCTGCTGGCCCTGAACCTATTATTATTACTTTCTTAGTTTTGTTCATTTACATTAAATCGTTAATTGTTTTTGTAATTTCTTCTTTAGGAACTACGCCAACCATCTGTTCTTCAACATTACCATCTTTAAAAAATAGAATACTTGGTATACTTCTAATTGAATATTTTTGAGCTATATTGGGAGAATTATCTACATTTACTTTTGAAATAATTGCCTTACCTTCAAAATCTTTTGCAAGCTCGTCTATAATAGGAGTCAGCATTTTGCACGGACCGCACCATTCTGCCCAAAAATCAACCAATACGACCTTTCCACTTTTAATAGACTCTTCAAAATTATCATCATTCAATTCCACAGCTTTATCGCTCATATGCTCTAAATCTCCATTTTGTTATTACAAAAACCACTTTAATTTATTCACTTATTTTAATTTAAAACATCAAATTAATCATTAAATTGCCATTTAATACTTAAATACTTCATATTGTGTAAAGGGACAGTAATATCAGATAAATTTTCAGGAAAAACATATTCATCACCCAAATTCAAAAAAACGTAAGATATTTCAAAATCTGGAAATTTTATACCAACCTTTAAATCCATATAATCATAGTCAATAGACTGAACCGATATATCCAAATCATCTAATTGCGAAATAATAGAGCTATTAGAATCCAAAGAAATATTATAACCTCTATTAAGAGATGCTTTGCTAAATAATAATTCTGCAAAAGGAATGTAACTATTAAATAAATTTTCATCAAAATAATCAAACCTACCTTTTAGTTTGAAGATGTTTTTTAAAGGAGAGTACTCAATATATTCATTGTACTGAGCACTTAAACTTAACATATCAGGTATTTTTTTTCTATCTTCTGCTTTGATATCTCTTCCTTTTAATTCAATCAAAAATTCAAGCATCTTGCCTTGCTCTACAGATAAATAATCTTGGTCTACAAAGTATCTTTTTAATTTAACATCGTACACAGCGATATTTAAATTCACAAAACTATAATTTCTATTCACTGAAACCATATAATAGCCCGTATAAGTATTAAAGAAATTTGCATTAATATTACTATACAAACTGTTCCAGCCTGAATAAGGAGCTAATGCTGCTGTAACATTATGGTCTTTAACAAAATCGATTTTCCAAAAATCTTTTTCATTTTCAGAATACTTAAGTTGATATAAGAATGTACCTACCAAAACAGACTCATCATTGTAGTAAATGGATTTATAGCTGTTTTTAAAGTTCTTTAAAGAAATATCAAAACGATTATCTAGTCTATTTAAAGAGTAGTTATATGTTAGTCCAAGCTGATAACAATCCATATTAAGTTTTCTTAAAAAAACATCATTAACTCCAATAAGCTGATAGTCTAGACTTAAATCAAATTCATTTAAATCTTTTTTAAAAGCTTTAAGATCTAACAAAAAATAAGTCTTTAAACCCCTTGCAATATCATATTTATATAAAAAATTTAAATTATGAGATTGAATGCCATAAAAATGCTTTTCAAACTCAAATGTATACAAATTACCATTATATAAAAGACTATTTTCATAAGAATAAAAACCTGACCTCTCATTTAATTCAATAATATTTGAATATTTCAGCCTAAAAAAATGAAGATTCTTATATATCTCATAAATAAGACCAGTTCCATACACCTCATTAAATCTACTATTACCATATGGGCTTACAGGAATAACAATGTCCTCCTTATGATAATACTTAGATATTTGAAATAAACTATTTTTAGTTTTTGCTAAATAATCAATAAGAAAATTTTGCAATAAAAACCCGTCACCTAAATTATTATAAATACCCGGATATATTCTTCCATGACCTTTAAATGTAAGATAATTACTGTCATTAAGTCTGTTTCTTGCCATAATAACAGTCTCTCTAAAAGAATAATCACCTTTATTATGAACAAATTGAGTTACTACCTTACTAGTATCTTTGGTGTTTAAGAAATCAAAATCTATTCTTCTAGATTTTGAAGGAATATTATGATCAAGAATGAAATCGACAGCCCCGACACTATATAAAGATTGTTGATAAGGATTGATCTTATCTAAAACGATGTTAGATTGGCCAACTACGTCAAGCCTTAATTCAATACCGTTATTATCGTATGAAAAAAGAATAGAGTATAAAACCAAAAATAACCTAGACTTAATTGACATGCTTAATCATTCTAAATATTTTTTTTGTAACATCAAATTCTAAGCAATCGTCATGCTCAATATTCTTGATGACATACCTATCAACGATTTCAAAATCTTCTTTTTTGATACGATTTGAATATTTCTTTAAAAGTATAGCATATTGCTTTCTATTCAAACCTAAAGCTTGTTTAAAATTTATTAAAAATATCAACATATAAGATAGCGTATGATTGATTTTATTTTGATCATATTCTGATCCAATTAAAACATCATAAATCTTTAATGATTTATATGTATCAATTAAATATCTATTTAATTTATTTTTAGAATTTTGACCAATAATATTAGATTTAAAATCAAGGTGCAACTGCTCGACTAAATTGAAATAAGCTCCTACTCTATTTATAATAGTAAAAATTTCCTGCCAAAGAAACGTCACATCATAATTAACAGCCGGCTTAACTAAATAATCTGAACATCCATATATATCATAAATACCTGCATTAAAACGATTAATATGCATAACATTGAAAATTTTTTTATTTCGATAGCTGCTTAGCACTCCCTTAGCAACAACTACTTCCCCCTCATTAAACTTAGCATTGTAATGAGTACAATTATCCCAAATCTTGCCATCTATAACGCCTGTTGAATCGTGCAGAGTTAAATTAATATAAGAATCACCATATTTTGTTTTTCTTAATTCTTTATAATTACACTGATATATACCATAAATAATCTTTTGGCTATCAAATTTATTGATCGAAGAAATTTTAATTTTCATTATTTAAGGGCTTTACAAACAGCTGATGAACATGCTTTATTATTTTGTAACCCTTTTTTGCAGCAATACCATCAACTATTTTTTCAATTCTGGGATCTACAAACTCAATAATATCATCTGACTCCACACAAATCATATGGCCGTGCCTTGGATGATTAATTTTTCGCTCATACTTTACTGAGCCCTCTCCTAGAACAAGCTTTCTGATAAAGTTATGCCCTTCTAAAACCTCTAAAGTTCTATATATAGTGGCTCTAGATATTTTAATTTTTTTTTCCACTAGAGACGAGTAAATCTCCTCACAATCTCTGTGCTTGTGATGTGTTAAAATATCTTTTAAAACTTCTAATCTTTGATTTGTATATCTCATCCCTTCGGATGATAAAGCATTCTTAAACTGGCCAATTATCTTGTTCGAGATCTTCATATTTTAACTCCTTCCAATGACAACTAAATTTGCATACTTTTGAATAAACTTTTTTTGAACACTTGCAGAAAAAACAACAGTTATCTTACTATTATCTCCGCTTCCTTCAACACTCAGCACTCTACCTTTACCATATAGCTTATGATTAACATAATCATTTTTTTTAAAACTATATTCAACCTTATTATAATCATTTTTAATATGAGATACAAAGGTATCATCTTTTTTTGAAGATTGATTATCTATTAGTTCTATAGGAATTTCATCGATAAAACGTGATCTTATGCATGGCAAATAACCTCCTCCGAACTTCATTCTTGAGTCACATGAAAATAAGAACAACTCTTCCATAGCTCTTGTTATAGCAACATAAAATAGTCTTCTCTCTTCCTCAATTCCTTTTAAATCAGACAATGAGTTTGAGTGAGGAAATAGACCTTCCTCCATACCTGCAATAAAAACAACAGGAAACTCCAAACCTTTAGAACTGTGAACAGTCATCAATGTAATAGATTCGTCAGTGTCATTCCATCTATCTATATCTGTAAGTAAAGCGACCTCCTCTAAAAATGAGCTTAAGGTGCAATTCTCATTTATATCACAATATTCTTGAATACTGTTTAAAAGCTCTTGTACATTTTCCCACCTATCTATAGACTCTGAAGTACTTTGATTGCAATAAAAATCTTCTAAATCTATACTTTCTATTAATTTAACAGCAACATCATATACGGTTTTATTTTTAGACAAATCCTTTAATTCAATTATTAAATCTATAAAAGCCTGAATAGATTTTTTTTGTTTTGGACCAACTTCATTTGATGAAATAGTTTTTAAAGTAGTAAAGATGTCCTGACCTGAGTCTATTTTAATTTTTAAAATTTTATTAATTGTAGTCTTTCCAAGGCCTCTAGCAGGAAAATTTATTGTTCTCAAGAAACTAACATCATCTTTTAAATTATTTATTAAACGGAGATACCCTAAAACATCTTTTATTTCCTTTCTATCATAAAATTTAACTCCTCCAATAATAGTATATGGAATTGATTTCCTCCTTAAAAAGTCTTCTATTTGCCTACTCTGATAATTAGTTCTATAAAGAACCACAATATCATTTAAGGAAAATTTAGATTCACATTTCTCTTGAATTATCTCAACAATCTTCTGAGCTTCACTTTTTTCATTAAATATCGGCTCAAAAGAAACCTTCTTACCATCTTCATTATCTGTCCAAAGAGATTTTTCTGCACGAGTAACATTGTTTTTAATTACACTATTAGCAACATCAAGTATAGACTTTGATGACCTATAATTCTGTTCTAACTTTATAACAAAAGGATCTTTAAAACTCTTATTAAATTCTAATATATTTGAAATATCTGCACCTCTCCAGGCATATATTGACTGATCATCATCACCTACAACACATATGTCCTGATGTTTACTCGCAATGCATTTAACAAATTCAAACTGAGGTTTATTAGTATCTTGATATTCATCTATCAACACATACCTAAAAAGGTTTTGATAGTGCTCAAGAATTCCTTTTTCTTTTTTAAATATCTCTAAAGGAAAAATCAGAAGATCGTCAAAATCAAGAGCATTTGAATCTTTTAAAGATAATTGATATCTTTTATAAATCTCTGATAGTTTCTCATCAACATAATTCCCTGAAAATTTATCTACCTGTTTATAGCTTATTAACTGATTTTTAGAATTTGAAATCATGTAATAAAAGTACTTATGATCAAATCTTTTTGGATCCAAGCCCATCTCAGAAATAACTTTTTTTACTACAGAAATAGCATCAGACTGGTCATATATAGTAAAATTATTATCATAATCTAAACATTTAATATATTTCCTTAATATCGTAGCAGAAACAGAATGAAAAGTACCTACATTCAAACCCGATAAATCTGCTGAGCTTATTCTGTGAATTCTCTCCTTCATTTCATTTGCTGCTTTATTTGTAAATGTAACTGCTAAAATATTTTCAGGAGGAAGACCAATATCTTCTATGAGATGTGCTATTTTATATGTCAGCACTCTTGTTTTTCCACTACCAGCACCTGCAAAAACGAGAATTGGACTACCTACATGTTTAACCGCTTTTAATTGTTCTGAATTAAGGTTATCTAAGTTCATTTTTACTTTCTAATGTTAATCTTATGCTGTTTGTAATTTGTTGCAAACAAATGTCTTCCTTTTTTATAATTCATAACCATAAAAAGAAACCCTGTTTCTGCTGGATATATAGCAGCTTTTATAGCCTCCAAACCTGGAGAATTAATAGGACTAGGAGGCAACCCTTTATTTCGATACGTATTAAAAGGACTATCTATGAACTTATCCTTAGATTTCATAGGTCTATTAATAACATACTCAATAGTTGGATCTGACTCAAGTTTCATATTATTTTTAATTCTGTTGTGATAAATTGAAGATATCGTATCCATTTCATCAACTAAATTTGTTTCAGCTTCTACTATAGAAGCAATAATCATCGTTTTTTTAATATCATCAATATCTCGATAATACGTCCTAAGCTTTGATTGAAATTGCTGTACAAAAATCTTAATAAGCTCTTTTTCATTAGTATATGAATCCACTAAATAAGTTTCAGGAAATAAATAACCCTCTAGATTATCGATATTATAAAAACCAAGCCCTTCAATTATTTCTGTATCTATAAAATCTTTATCATAGCACAATTTTCTAAATACATCAGCATTAAAAAAATATAAATTTTTACTCTTTTTTAGATAACTAGATATGTCGTCAATAGTCCAGCCTTCAAGTAAAGTAAGACTTTCATAAGATGTTACTGCAGTAATCTCTTTAACTAAATCCTTAACTGAATTAATATTTGATAAACTATGCTTGCCAGGCTTAATATCATCCTCTAAAGATAAAAACTTCATTATAACTTTTAATCGAAACCCATGCTGAAATAAAAACTTATCTTCTAAATAATCAATAACATTATTTAATGAGTCCCCTGGCAAAACTTCAATGTAATCACCTTCTTTAAATGATATATTTTTATTATAAATGACATAAAAACTAGACATTAATAAAAAAGGTAATACTATTAAAAATATAACCAGATTTGATTTTTTTGGCATTATTTTCATCCAAATAAAATAGCATATCTACCTATTTTAATAAATATTTATCTTGTAAACTTTTATACTATACATGTATTTTTAATCCGATGGAAATTAAAAACATAGAATCATGAACTTATTTGACTCCTGGAATTTCAAGAAACCTAACTATATCCTTTTTTTAGTAGGAATTTTTACTATAATATTTGGATATATTCTTATGTATGCAGGTGAGACAACCAGCTTTTTATCAACAAAAATTTCACCTCTCATTCTTGCGATTGGATACTGTGTTATTATTCCAATTTCTATAGTTAAAGATTTTAATAAAAAATAAAAGATCCTGCCATTTTCTATTCGAAGGAATAAATTTATTATTAAATAATCCCCCATTTTTATTGACTCCTATATAAGTCCTTGCCTAAGTTAGACGCTGTCAAGAACTGTAGTTCTTGTTGGTTAAGGGGTGGTAGTTCAATCAGGTTAGAGCACCTGCCTGTCACGCAGGAAGTTGCGGGTTCGATTCCCGTCCATCCCGCTCTTTAAGCCTCACTTTTTAGTGGGGCTTTTTTTATTAAAACCAAGCCAGAAAAAGACCTCAATAAGACATCATCTTAATTTATTGAATTCTTCAATCAAAACGCACTAAATTCCAATGCAAACAAGGGAGAGTGTTATGAACAAGATTATTTTAATAAGTTTATTTGGTTTGATGTTTAGTCTGACAACTTTAGAAACCAGAGTTTATGATATTGATTTGACAAATTATCCGGCTTCAACTTATGCAAACATTAACTTAGCCTCAATTACAGGGTATAATTTAGATTATTATCTATATCAAATAATTGGTTATGATGCTGATAATTGGAATATTTTTGGAGTTAA
>MDTB01024316.1_pt1 | contig 16894 bp, 16 predicted proteins | sample 811161 | NCBI WGS metagenome assembly MDTB01 (sample SAMN05326650, study PRJNA326480) | marine metagenome | isolation source: seawater | place: Mediterranean Sea | collected 2009
GGAAGCGCAGTAATGCGTGCAGCTGACCAGTACTAATAGCTCAATTGGCTTGATTTATGCACTGAAAAAAATTTTTTATAATTGATATATTATTTTAAATACTCAAAAAGTTTAACTTGATCACATTTGTTTAAACACTTGTGGTTTTTAGGAAAGTTTCCTGAGATATGCATTTTTCTTAGTTCTTCATATTTTTTCCCATTCCATATTTCTTCAAGAGTATTTTCTTTTATATTCCCCAACACAAGCTCGTTATTTGAAATTTGGGTGCACGGAACAACATTGCCATCAGCCATTACAGTTAAAGATGTCCACGGATATTCACAATATTGTTGAGCGTAATGGGAATTATTTTTCAGATTTTTATCTTGTTCAAAAAGCCATCTATTATCTTGACTCTTTACATATGCGAATACGTCATATGGTTCCCAAAATTTTAAAAACTCCTTATGTAGTTTTTTTGATGCCTCATCAGTTTTAAGCGAAATCATACAAGGTACCAATACGGTTTTGAAATTTCTCTTTTTTTTAATTTCTATAATTTTCATAATCTTTTCTATAGACTCATTATAGTTTGCTCTTTTACCTCTTATCTTTTTAATGTTCTCATCATCCATTGCATCAAGTGAAAATTTTAAAACACTAAGTCCATTTTCCATTGCTGCAATCGCTTTTTCAACAGTCATAGTAGCGGGTGTGCAAGAAAAATAGGTCGGTATTTTTTTTTCGTTACAAAGCTTTAGTCTTTTAATTAAAAACTTATCTAAAAAAGGCTCGCCATAACCGTGTAATATTAAACACTTTGAAACAATAGAAAAATAGAAACCATTTTCTGAAATTTCATTTGGATTATAAGGCGTGTTAGATTCGAGCCATTTCCAAAAATCATTTAATTTATCTTCATTGTAAGTTTTGATATTTGATAGAGCCTCTTCAAATATCTCATCACTAATCCAAATATTTTTTCTAGTCATATAGATTGTTCTAGGACACATCACACATTTCATATTGCAATAATTCGTAGTCTCGATATTAAAAATAGTAGGTTTTATTTTTCTTAGCTGCTCTAATTCAGCCTCTATGTCGTTTACATTTTCTGAACTGAATTTTCTTGATACAATTTCTTTTCTTATGTTATAACTCTTTTTTATAAAATCTATATCGTACATAATTAATTTCTGTCTTATACTAAATAATAAATGAATTTAAAGCAAAAAAAAGAAGTTGAAGAAACATGGGCTATTATACCAGCAAGATCAAATTCTAAATCAATAAAGAATAAAAATTTACAAAAAATAGCAACTAAAAGTTTATTAAGACTTACTATCGATGTAGCGAAAAAAACTAAAAAAATAGATAAAATTTTTGTATCTACTGAAAAAAAAAGAATTTTAGATCAAACTATTAAATGGGGATCTGAAGTTACAAATTTAAGAAAAACAAAGAATGCACGTGATTTTTCGACAGATATAGATGTAATATTAGATTTTTTTGAAAGCTGGTTTAAAGACAATGATATCTACCCTAAATATCTCATTTATTTAAGACCGACAACACCCTTAAGAAATTATAAAGTGCTTAATAAAGCAATAGTTGATTTCAAAAAGTTAAAAAACTATGACTCTATGGTTTCAGTTAACAAAACTTCTTCTGCATATAAAACTTTTATCATTAAAAAAAATAAATATTTATGTCCATCTTTTAAAAAAATGAGTTTAGATGATGCAAATAAACCTCGCCAAAGCTTTACAACAACCTATATTGGTAATGGATATTTTGATATTATAAAGACAAAAAATCTCACAAAAAAGATTTTTTTAGGAAAAAAATGTTTTCCGTTTATTACTAAAGAGACCATTGATATTGACAAAAAAAAAGACTTAATCCTTGCAAGATTTATTAAAAAAAACAAAAGAAAATTTTGCAATTATTATGAATTTTGAACAATCTTTCTTTTAATTTTTACTAGTTAATCTCGCAAAGCCCATTTGTTTAATTGGTCCCTCAAGATGAGACTTTAAAGTTCCTTTATTATCTAATTCTGAAATTTTTTTGAAAACCTCTTCGCATGCTTTTTTATATAAATTAAGAACTCTAGAATTGTGATTTAGATTTGCATAACATCTGTCTGAAGCCAAAATATTTTTTTTTAACATTTCTTGTATGAAGTAAGTTATCGTTACTGGCCAATCTTTTGTTATCAATTTAAAACTTGCTAAAGGATTAATGCCTTGAATTTCAATTTTAAGATTATTTTTTTTAGCAGCATTTATCCAAATTTTTTTTATTTTTTTTCCAATAATATCTAATTTTTTCCCTGCATTTAATTTTCTATGTTTTTTTATAAAGGCTAAAGCACAAGCTGGTCCTACTCTTTCGGTCCAAAAAGCACTGCTTATAAAAGTTTTAAGTGATAATGATATTATTTCTTTTTTCCCGATTATTGCAGCCATTGGGATTCCATTTGCTATAGTTTTGCCATAAACCACTATATCAGGATTTACCTTTAGTTTTTGATGGGCCCCTCCTGTATTAATTCTCCATCCTGAGGTAATTTCATCAAAAATTAGAACACAATTATTTTGAGTTGCGATTTTTCTTAATTCTTTAAGATATTTTTTTTGGGGAAAATATTCTCTACAAGGTTCGAACACAATTGCAGCACAGTTTTTTGCATTTTTTTTTACAACTTTATTTAAATCTTCCCAGTCGTTAAATCTAAAAGGTATCACTGTGCCTTTTAATTTTTTAGGAACTCCTAATGGTTCAAGACCTGGTAAAAGATGATTATCAAGTTTTTTCTTTGATGAAACATTTGCAGACAGATACCAATCATGCCATCCATGATAGCCGCAAAATAAAATTTTTTCTTTTTTTGTATAAGCTCTACTTAATCTAACAGCTACCGACATACTTTCACCACCAGTACGAGCATATTTGACTGAAGTTGCCCAGGGATGAATTTTTAATAACTCCTCTGCTAATTTGACATCCTCTGGTGGATTTAGTGTGGTCATAGATCCAGATTTAATTGCTTTAATTGCAATTTTATTCATGTCAGTGTCTGAATAGCCAAGAACGCTTGTCCCAATACCAACCATCGTAAAATCAAGATATTTTTTTCCATCTAATCCCCAAATTGTCACTCCTTTTGCTTTTGAATAATATGTTGGCCATTTATTCCCAGGTAAATACATATCTGGTCTTTTACCAAGCAATTGTGAAACACCTGGAATAATTTTTTTAGCTTTATTATGTAACTTAATAAAATTTTTCATATTATATTTTTAAAATAATCATATAGAGCAATATATTTTATTTATCTAATAAAACTTAAAAGTGCGTTAAAATTGTTTTACCAATACTTAAATTTTTTAAGCATTTTTTTTTCAATACTGTCAAATTTCTTAATCCCATTACCTAGGAGATTTGGTGCTTTTTGAAGGGTATTTGATAAAGTTCTCATACCTTGTTCTTCTAAAGATGCAGCTTGATCCGTTCCCCACATTGATCTATCAAGCGTAATATGTCTCTCAATATAATTAGCCCCAAGGCTCCATGCAAATAACGAGGGGGATACACTCGTCTCGTGACCACTGTAACCAACTTCGCATTTAAATTTTTTCTTAAGCGTCAAAATCATATTCAAATTTAATTTGTATTCTGGACATGGGTATTCAGAAATGCAATGCATCAAGACAAAATTACATTTATTTTTTCTAAATATTTTTACAGCTTTAGAAATATCCTTCATAGTAGACATCCCAGTCGAAATTAAAGTTTTCTTTTTTTGTTTAGCAACCGCATCTAAAAATTTTAAATTTGTGATTAGTGCAGATGGGATTTTGTTTATCTTGAATTTATATTTTTTCAAAAATTTTAAACTATTTAAGTCCCAGGCAGAGCATAAAAAGGATATTTTATTTTTTTTACAAAAATCGTTTATTAAATCATAAGATTTTCTTGTAAACTCTATCTTCTTTTTATATTCAATATAAGTAATTCTACCCCAAGGCGATTGCCTTTCTTGGTACTTAACTTCCTCAGGAATACATATGTTTAAATCTCGTTTTTGAAATTTTACGTAATCAAAACCACAATCCTTAGCTTTCAAGATGAGTTCTTTTGCTAGCTTTAAAGAGCCGTTATGATTAATCCCTATTTCTGCAATAAGTAAAGGTTTTTTCCTTTTCATATTTTACTTTACAATTTTTTTTCCTAAATTCATAACTTCAAATGCAAGCTTAAGGTCTGCGTTTTTGTTAACTTTCCCTTTTAATAGAGTTTTTTTAAATTCTTTATATTGACGGAAAAATCCAGGTTTACCTTTTTCTTTATTTAAATCAATTTCAAATTGTTTTTTTTGATAATAGAAATTTAAATTCTTTTTTTTCATGAGAGTTATTTTGTTGTATATTACCATTGTTTCTATTGGATTTAATTTAATATCTTTTTTATCATTTTTTATAGTAATTCCAAAAGTACTTGGAGTTTTAAAATTGATTGATAAAGAGATTAAATTCTTTTTATTATCTTCTAATACACAGTATATAAAATTTTTATTTTCAATTTTAAATTTTATTTCAAGTTTATTAAAAACAAAAATTAAAATTGATAAAATATGGCATGAATTTAATAAAAAACTCTTTTTACTTTGTTCAGGACAAGTCACACTAATTTGTGAGTCAGATAATGAAAGTTTTTTCAAATATTGAACAGATTTATAAAAAATCCTGTTATATCCAATAAATACATATTTCATAAAAGGAAAAAGACTTTTTATTTCCTTCGGGTTTAAACTTAATGGTTTTTCACAAAATACAATTTTTTTTTTTAAGACAATGTATTTAACAATTTTGAATGTATCATTAACTCGTGGACATACTAAAAAAAAAACATTTTTTTCTTTTGAAACTTCATCTATACATTTTTTCCAGTTATCAAAAATTTTTGGTATATTAAATTTTTTTTGAATATTTTTTGAATTTTTAGAAATTTTTCTTGTTGAGCAAATTGAATATAGCTCTATATTGTTTGCTTGAATTGCGTTTATATGATGATAAACAATTTTTGATGAACCAATAATACAAGCTTTAAACATATTTCTATTAGATAAATTATTATTTATGAACTTTCAATATGATTAAAAAAAAAATCTTTTTATGTGGTATAGGAAAAATAGGGTTAGCTCATTTGATGTCCTTCAAAGAAAAAAAAAACTATCAATTTTATTTGTATGATAAATATTTAAGTTCAGAGAAAATTCACAATATCATAGAAAAAAAAAAAATTAGGAATACACTATAAAATATTAAAAAATTTTCCAAAAAAATCAAATTTTCAAACTGCTTTGATCGCTTCGCATTCTATTGATAGATTAAAGGTAATTAAGAACGTTGTTAAAAATAACAAAGTGAAATTTTTACTATTGGAAAAATTTTTATTTTTAAAAAAAAATGATTACAAAGAGATTAAGAAAATTTTTAATCCAAAAAATATATTAGTCAATGTATGGGGTGAAATAGTTTTTAAAATACTTAATTTAAAAAAAATTAAGAATAGAAAATTTACTATTAAGATTATAGTTGGTGAGGGTTCTTTATTAACAAACATAATTCATTATTTTTATTTATTCTTTTTTTTAACAAACGATTATTTTCCAAAATTAATAAAGAGAAATATAAAGATAATAAAATCAAAAAGAAAAAATTCTGATGAGATAAAAGGTGAAATCCATTTTATATCTAAAAATAAATTGATGATTATGAAAACTTCAAAAAGTATAAAAAATATTCACAATATCGAGATCAATACAAATAAAAAAACTAAATATAGAATAGATCTACCTTATATTAAATATTCTAATAAGAGAAAAAAGTTATTTCCAACTTGTAAAAAGATTACTTATTTGAATGTAAACAACATAGATAAAAAAAAATTTAATAACATTTATAAGTTGCCAAAATTCAATGATATTGACAAGCATTTTTTATATATTCTGAATCATTTCAAAAAAATAAATGGGAGAAAACTAATTATTAATTAAATGAAAAAAAAAATTCTTTTAATTTCATTTCCAATCTACGCATTACTAAATTTTTATGAAAAGTACTTTAGGAAATATCATGAAGAATATGATTTTTTTGTGATTACTAATAGAATTAATGATCTTTACTTTGAGAAGATAAATAAGTTAAAGAGTGAAAAAAAAATAAATGATTTTTTCTTTTTGTCACCCAGAAATACTAACTCATTTAATATATCAGTCGCCAAAAATAGTTTTTCGGAGTCTAAAAAAATTTCTAGTGCTCTCAAAGATTTTGAATTTGAAAAAATAATTTGCTCAGACTTTTCTTCTCCAGAAATAAAATACATAATTAATAATTTATCAATAACCCAAAAAACAATCATTTATTCGTTTAATTGTCATAATTATAAATTTGATAATCAGCTTTATGAAAATAAGATAATTAATTATTTATTTAAACCAAGAACCTTGAAAAATGCAATTTTTAGAATGTTTAAAAAAATAATGAGATATAAATTGTTTCCTTTGCTTTATTATAAGTATAGTTTTGCAGAAGATTCTATACATGAAGAGTATCCCTTATATTCTGAAAAACTCAATTTTTTATTAACTGACAAACCTTACGAGTTTTTTAGATATAAGAAAAATTTTAATAATATTGATATAGACATGTTATTAAATAAAAATAATTTTGATTTATTAGAAAATAAATTATTGGTATTAACAGAATATTTAAAAACAGATAATTTTTATCAATTTGCTTTAGTTGAATATGCAAATTTCATAAATTTATTGAATAAAAAATTTCAGTTTAAGGAAATATATATAAAACCTCATCCAAGAGATGAAAGTAATTTTTCTGAAGATCTAAAAATTAAGCTCAACTTAACAAATACCAGAATAAAAAAAAAAACAAGCAATGTTTCTGATTACTTGGGTGATTTTTCTTGTATTCTAGGGGGCTCATCAGCAGCAATGATTGAAGCCATCAATCTTAATAATTCAAATTTGGTCTTTGGTATGCTGAATTTATCAAATCGAATAGTTAAAAATCCTGGCGCAAAAGAGTTAATGGGAGATATTTTAAATTTTAAAAGCGGAGTTTTTTGGATCGAGGATTTTTTGAATTTTAAGAAAATGAGCAAGGATGAAGTATTTGAAATTTCAAAAAAATTAAAAAAAGAGAGGTTTCAAGGTTTTTCAAATACAAAAAATTTAGATCAAGTTTTGTTTTCTAAAGAAGTCTAATATTTTATTCCAATCTTAAGATTTTCTGACTTCACTCTCGACTCAATAATTTCAAAATCTTTTTCAAACTTTTTTAAAAATTTCTCTTTTCTAGCAATTATTCCTAGATTTCTGTTATTATGAGATTTAAGATCACTTTTTGTAAAACCGTCACCTCTATCAAATCTTCTTTTCCATTCAAGTGTAGAACTTGTCAAAAGTAACATAGATTTAGCATCATTTAACCAACATCTCATAGCAAGATCTGGATCTGTAAAATGAGCACATTCACCTATAAAACCATATTCTGACCACCCCCCCATCTTTTCAAATAAATTTTTTCTAATCATCAAAGGGCCTGTCTTTAGCCACGAACAGTAAAATTTAGAATGATTTTTAAATTTGGGATCCTTTAAATCTTTTTGATAAGCAAAATCAATTTCTTTTTTTTGAGCATGATGAATTCCGCCACCACACAAACCTATCATCCCTAGTTTTGTATCTATTTCAAATTCTTTAATACAATCGTCCAACCAATTCTTATTGGGTGGACACAAATCATCATCTTGAGTAAATATTAAAAAATCTGATGCATTAGATAGCTTTGCACCATATGTGTAACCTCTTAATTCCCCGAGATCTTTTGTAACTATCATTCTATCATTGCTGTGGTACAGTTTAGAGTTGATCTCGTCAAAATCTTGGGATCGATCATTTATTACAATAATTTCAGCCTGGTCGCCTAAGAACCTTAAATTATCAATTGTTTTTTTCAAAGTACCAAGTGATGTAAAATAGTTTATTATTACAGAAATTTTGGGATTATAATTAAATTCATAATTGATAATTCCACTCAAGGGAAACTTGTTTTTTGGTTCTTTACCTATTGATTTATTATTTAATATTTTTTCATTACTTTTTTTAAACTTCCACTTTCTAAAATTTTTTAGGAAATGAATCCGGTCGAGAAGACTACTAATTTTGTTCACAGCTGAAACATATAAGGTTTTTTTTGTTAAAGCACAATATGTTTGATTTATTGGATGATTAAATATACATATTTTTAGTCTAAATGGTGAAAAGTAAAAAAAAAATCTTAATAACAGGTGGTTATGGTTTTCTCGGAGCATCTTTGGTAGAAAGATTAAGGAATAGATATAAAATTATAATTTTTGATAAAAAAAATAATAAAAATCTAAATAATCTAAAAAAATTTCCAATAGTTGATATCGTTATACATTTAGCTGCTTACAACAGCACTAAAGATTTCTATAAGGACTCATTTAATGTGATCTTCGATAATTTACAACCAACAATTAATTTGCTTAATTTTTATAAAAAAATGAGAAAAAAGGTTTTATTTATTTATACTGGAACACCAGAAATAGCTGTTGGAGCGGTTGAAAAATATGGGTACAAAGTTCCAACTGATGAAAAAGTCCCTTACGTAGTTTCAGATCCACTTAATAAAAGATGGAGTTATGCAAATAGTAAAGCTGTTGGTGAACAAATGGTAATATGTAGTGGGTTAAATTATATTATAATAAGACCTCATAATGTTTACGGACCTAGTCAAAAAAATCATTTTATACCTGAATTTATAGAGAAAATAAGAAAAAGAAAAATTGAGTTAAAAGGATGGAAAAATAAAAGATCATGGTTGTACATTGATGATTTTGTAGATGCTTTTGAAAAGGTCTTAAATAATAAGTCATGTTTAAATCAAATTATAAACATTGGTAGCAATTATGAACACTCAGTTTTAAAAGTAGCAAAAATTATTTTAAAAGAGTTTAAAATAAATAAAAAAATTCATAAAATGAAAGCTCCAGAAGGTAGTGCGTTAAGAAGAGTCCCAAATATACAGAAAATTAAAAAATTAACTGGTTGGTATCCAAAAATTAATATTCATGAAGGAATTAAACTTTTATGCCAAAAAATTTAAATACAAATAAAAAACATTTAGTGGTAGTTGGGATGGGTTTCGTGGGTTTAACCCTGGGCTTAACATTAGCAGAAAGTGGCCACAATGTAATTGGCCTAGAGCAAAATGAAATTTCTTTAAAAAAACTACAAAATGGAAATCCTCACTTTTATGAAAAAAATTTAAAAAGGCTCTTACAAAAAAACTTGAGAAAAAAAAGGATTAAATTTCTTCGAAAATTTATTGAGTTAAAAAAATTTGATATTAATTATTTTATAATAGCCGTAGGTACTCCTATTGATAGAAATAAAAAAGTTCATTTAAAAACTATTTTTAAGATTTCAAATGAAATCTTTAGCTTAATAAAGAAAAAAACAATTGTTATACTGCGCTCAACAGTAAAAATTGGTACGACCCGAAAGATTGAAGAGATATTTAAATCAAAAAAAAATAAAGTTAACTTTGCTTTTTGTCCAGAGAGAACTATTGAGGGTGACGCACTTAATGAACTAAAATATTTACCACAAATAATTGGATGTGAAAATAGAAACGTAAGAAAAAATGTAAATGATTTATTTTTATCCATTACAAAAAATTGTGTTAACTTAAACACCTACGAACAGGCTGAAATGGTTAAGCTTATAGATAATTCTTATAGAGACTCTATTTTTAGTTTTTCAAATCAGATTGCAAAAATGGGTGAGTTGATGGGGATAGATGTTAATGAGTCATTATTAAAAGCTAATTATAAATACCCAAGGAATACTTTACCAAAAGCAGGACTAGTTGGCGGACCCTGTCTTACAAAAGACCCACATATATTAATGGAAAGTTTAAAAAATAAAGTGAAACTTCCAATTATAAAAGAGTCTCGCTTAAATAATGAATCAATACCAAAATTCACTATAAAATTAATGAAGAATAATGTTAAAAAAAATTTTAAAAATGCATTAATTTGTGGACTTACTTTTAAAGGAATGCCCGAAAATGATGATGTGAGAAATTCGTTATCTCTTAATGTGATACAAGAACTAAAAATTAATTATAAGAATATAAACATAGATACTCTTGATCCTTATTTAAAAAATAATTATTTAAAGCAGTCTATAAAACAACATTATAATAATTTTAACCAAATTAAAAAAAAAATATGATTTGATTATTATTGCGAACAATAACAAATATTGGAAGACAATAAAATTTAAAAACTTTAATAAAAGAATAGTTACTAAAGGATTGTTGTATGATTATTGGAACACTTTTGAAAATATTAAAAAGAAAAATTATATTGTCTATGGTTCAGGAAATTTAATCAAAAAATTATGATAAAAAAATTAACTTATAAAATAATAACTATTATATTTGGTAATTTTGGAAAATTAGTTATTACAAAAACTAAATCTTTTATTTCGTTAGATTGGCTTAGAGATCGTTTATTTAAAAGAACTATTAGCATAAAGAAAAAGGATAAATTATTTTTTAAAGTTTATGATGTAGGTCAATCTTCCTCATTGAGAGCAAAAAAATTTTTTAGATCTGAGCCTGACACTTTAGAATTTATAGATTTGTTCAAGCACAATTCGACTTTTGTTGATTGTGGTGCAAATATCGGACTTTATTCATTGTATGCAGCTAGTTTAGGTCATAAAGTTTTTAGTTTTGAACCGGAGAGTTCAAATTTTTATCTTTTAAACTCAAATATTTTACTGAATTCTTTTAATGAAAAAATAAAAGCTTATCCAATAGCTTTAAATAATTCTAATGACGTTGATCAATTATATATTTCAAAATTTGAATGGGGAGGTAGCTGTCACACATTTGGAAGAAATCTAGATTTTAATCTGAATAAATTTGAACCAAATTTTGTACAAGGCTCGATAAGTATGCCATTGGATATTTTTTGCAAAAATTTAAAAATTAATGTTGATTACTTGAAAATCGATGTTGATGGAAATGAATTATTTGTAATTGAGGGAATGACTAATTTGTTAAAAGAAAAAAGTATTAAAAAAATCCTAGTTGAGCTTAATTTAAACCTAAAAGAGCATCAAGAAGTAAAAAATTTAATGATTAAATATGGTTATGAGATTGAAAATCAAAAAAAAAACAAAGTTAATGAAAACTTAATATTCTCAATTAAAAATTAAGATTAAATATGTTTTATTTAATTTGCAAAACTTCTTTATTCGAAATTTGAAAAATTTTATTACAATTTTCTAACAGGTTTGGTTTGTGGGTTATCAATATGATTGTTTTATCTTTTTTAATCTTATTAATATTTTCGATAATTTCTAATTCAGTTTTTTCGTCTAAGGCATTTGTTGCCTCATCAAAAATAATTAATTCAGGTTCTTGATAAAGAGCTCTTGCAATCGCTAATCTTTGTGCTTGGCCTCCTGATATTTGTTTTCCATTAGATCCAACAATTGTATTTAATTTACTTGGCAGATTGTTAACAAATTTCTCTAAAGATACTTCTTTTAAAATTTTGTTAATTTTATCAATATTTATATTATCTTCATAATCTCCAAAAATTATATTTTTTAATATAGTGTCGTCTATTAAATAAAAGTTTTGAGGCACATAACCGATAATGCTTTGAAAATTGTTTTTTATTATGGCAAGGTTATTTTCATCAACTATAATTTTTCCTTTTGATGGAGCAATAAAGCCCATCATTAACTTGATTAGTGTGCTTTTACCAGAGCCGGTTTCTCCAATGATGCCAATAAAATCATTTTTATTTATTTCGAAATTTATATTTTCCAAAATTGGTTTTCTGCCTTTAAAGCTATAGAAAACTTTTTCAACTTTTATTTTATCTTTAAATTCAAAAATATTACTATATTTTTCATTCTCAGTATCCACATCTTTATTTAAATTGATAAATTCTTTTGTTATTTGTGTGATAGAAATTTTTCCACTGATAAGCGCCAATCTATTTAAAATAATATTACTTATTGATGGATAAATACGTAGCGCAGCCATAAAATATAAAGCCAAATAAGGTATTACTATATTAAGATTTATATTAAGTTTAATTATAAATAATATTGAGGCAAAAAAGATTAATACTAATAATAATTCTATAAATATTTTTGGTAATTTATTCAATACATCTAAATATTTAATAGCTCCAAATTCTCTCGTTATAGAGTCTTTAAATTCTTTTGTAAAAAATTTAGATTTTTTATAAAGTTTTACCTCTATAAATGCATTTAATATTTGATTAACAATTTTACTTTTTTCACCTCTTTCGAAAAATGAAATATCAAATTTTTTTTTAAGTTTCTTTGAAAAAAATTTAAGATAAAAAATAGCTAATAAAGAGAACAAAAACATTATAGAAATTGTTAACTTTGCATTAATAAATAATAGTAAAATCACTATTAAAGAAGTTTGAAGTAATTCTTTAATAATTAAAATAAAAGATCTTATATAGCCAACTGTTATGTTTACTTCAGATGTTATATTCCTTCCAAGTATTATAGGGTTATTCTCAGTATGAAATATATAATTTTTATTTAGATAGATCTTAAACAATGAAGAACTTAAATTGATTTTAAGATTATTAAATAATTTTGCTTCTAAAATGAAAAAAAATAAATTTAAAAAAAATTTAATTGTAAAAAATACAATTATAAGAATTCCAAAAATTAAAACTAAATTTTCATTTAAGAGCAAATTATTTAGTATAGGAACATCAATATTAAAGGAATTTACCTTATCAATCAATATTTCCTCATCTAATATTATTGATAAGTAAGTTGGCAATAAACCAACACCAATTGTCTCAAATAGACTAATAATTATAAAAAATAAAAAATAAAATTTTAAATAAAATTTTTCTTTTTCTTTGGTTAAAATTGATATTTTTTTAAAACTATCTCTTATCATTATTTGACTTTAAAACTCTCTTAATTTCTAATATTGAATTTTTATTAATTAAAGTACTTAAATCACCTAAATCATTTATTTTTGAATTTTTTTCAATTAATTTTCTTATTACTCTTCTCATCAGTTTACCGCTTCTAGTTTTAGGGAGGGAGGGAACAAAAAATATTTTTTTGGGTATCGCAAAAGTCCCAAAATTATTAATAAGTTTTGAATGTATTAAATCTATAATCTTTTTTGATTTTGTTTTTTTGCAAACTAAAAAAATACATATTCTATTACCTTCTAGTTTGTCAAAAACTGGGACAGCACACACCTCAATTATATCATTTATTTGTAAAACTATAGACTCAATTTCACCTGTACCAATTCTGTGTCCTCTGACATTTATCACATCATCATTCCTCCCGTAAATAAGAAGCTTATTTTTTAGATTCAGTTTACCTACATCAAAGAGATTAAAAGAATTATCCTTGTTCCAATAATTTCTCCAAATTTTTTTTCATTTTCAACACCAATCATACATCCAGGCCAAGGACTTGTGATCTTAAGGTTTTCTTTTTTGTTGTTAAATTTGCTGATATTTAAATTTATTTTTTTTGAAAAAGAGCTTCCAACAGTTCCAAATGTTGTAGAATTTTCTTTAAAAGTTGGTGAAAAAATTATGCCACCTGTTTCCGTTTGAAAATAAGTATTTACAATTGCTTTATTTTTCAAATTAAATGCAACCGAGTACCAACTCGCAACAGATTTAGCCAATGGTTCTCCCATAGAGCCTAAAGTTTTAAGATACTTTGTATAAATATTCAGGTCATATTTAACGTTTTTAAGTAATCTAATCAAAGTCACTGGGATATAGAGAATATTAACTTTAAATTTTTTTAAAATTTTTTCCAATCTTTTGATATTTAATATTAATGTTGGTTTTTCTAATAGGACAGTCGTTGCTCCAAGAGACAATGGTCCATAAAGTGAATAAGTATGACCATTTATCCACCCTGCATCTGAGGCACAGAGGATTGTGTTTGTTTTTTTTAATCCAAATTGTTTACTTGATGTTAGTTTTGCATACAAAAGATATCCACCAGTTGAGTGTATTATTCCTTTAGGTGCCCCAGTTGAACCAGAAGTAAAAAGGGTGAATAAAGCGTTATTACTATTAAATTGTTTATAAATTGTCTTCTTATGAATTTTTTTTGAATTTTCTTTTAAAAAAGTTTTTGTATTATGGATAATTATAAGATGAAAATTAAATTTTTTTTTTGCTTTTTTTAAAAAAAGGATTTTATCTTTGTCAGAAGTTTTAGTAATTAATATACCAGGTTTAATCAATTCCAATCTTTTCATAATCGCCTCATTTTCTAGTTCTTCAAAAATTACACAATGTTTAAGACCGAGTTTTGCTGAGGAAAGCATGGCAACAGAGGCCTCAATAGAAGCAGACGAGTGAATAAAAACTGGTCTTAGTTTTTTATTTTTTTTTATAAGATGGTTACTGAAGTTGTTTATTAGGTTATTTAAATCTTCGTAAGAAAACGAAAATTCATCACCATTTTCCTTTATGTAATGAATAGCAATTTTTTTTTTTAATTTCGTATTAAGGTTTTTACCAATGCAATTTTCTACAGCATTCAATTTTCCATCATTAAACCACTTAAAGCCATTTTTAGTTTCTTTTAATATTTCTTTTGGTTTTTTTGACCATAATATTTTATTTTTTTGAATATTCCAAAATTTGATATATTTATTCTTCATTAGTAAGATAATGCTATATATATTTTTATTTTAAGCCAAATGATAGAAAAAAAAATTAAGGATGTAATGGTTAAAACATTTAATTGTCATTTTTCTGAAATAGATAACAACTTATCAATTGGAAAAATTAAAGCATGGGACTCACTTAATCACTATAAATTAGTTTCAAATTTGGAAAGAAAATTTAAAATAAAATTTGATGATGGTGAACCAGAGACATTGACATCTTTTAAGATAATTTTATCAACCATTAAAAGTTATTGTGATGAATAAAAAAAAACTTCTTATAATAGGTGACTCTAACTCCTTACCCAGATATAACACAAACGAAGAGGACAAGATTAAACTAGAGGATATATACATAAATTTACTTAAAAAAAAATTTGAAAAAATAGAAATTGAGAAATTTGCTGTAGGAGGAATAACAACAGGACAATTATTTAATTTTTCAATACCTTATTACACTGAGTGGAAACCTGATTTTGTTATAATACAATCTGGTATTAACGATGCAAAAAATCAATTTTTATCAAGTCAGAAAGCACACTATTTATATAAATTTCTATCTATTTTTGGTTTTGGAAAATCATTTATTAAAGATAAAATTATTTATAACAATAATTTAATTAAAATTAAATCTGTCTCAAAAGTATCAAGACAAAATTTTGAAAAACAAATTAAAAAGATAAAATCTTTATTTGTTGATGCACAAATTTTTTGGATTGAAATTTACAGTGACGAAAAAATTGAGTTAGAAAGACAAAATACATTAGACACAATTCAAGAGTTTAATTCTATGTTAAAAGATTTATTTTCTAGTAATTTTATTGAGCTAGGTGAAATTAAAGATAGAAGAAACTTTACAACGGACGGGTACCACTTAAATAAAAATGGTCAATTACTTTTAGCAGAAAAAATATCCAAAATTTTGATCGATCAATCTTTACAGCAATAAAATTTTAATATATTAAGCTAATATGCTGAAATGCATGGTGGGAAATCAGTGTGAAATTCATTGGCTGTTCCTGCAACCGTAATAGTCGGAGCGCCACCCAGCACAGTCCGCTGTTGAATGAAGGCCAGGAAAAGTCTAGTTCTGCAATGAAAATTGACATCGGCAAATATAAAAAAAAATAATTTTGGTAATGGTACCAGAATTAAGAAAATAGAATTAGTACGATGTTTAAAAAAAATATAATAGGTATAATCACAGTAACTTTTTTAATTTTTAGTTTCTGTAAAGTCTCTTATACAAAAGAGATCCCGGTTATCGTTATTGCACCGAATAAAAAACCCCAGTCTTTATCAACTGTAGGTACGTCAGTAACAATTTTAGATGAAGAATATTTGAATAACAGTACTGAATATTTTTTAGGTGATGTTTTATCTTCTAACACAACAAGTGCAAATTTTTTTCAAAGTGGTGGTCATGGAACTGCTTCTGCAATTCAATTAAGAGGAATGCCAAAAAGATATTCTACAGTTTACATCGATGGAGTAAAAATGTCTGATCCATCAAGTGTTTCAAACGACTTTGACTTTAACAATATCTTAACAAGTCAAATATCAAGAGTTGAAATATTGAAAGGAAACCAAAGTTCTATTTATGGGAGTGGGGCCATAGGGGGAACAATACACATTACCACTAAAAAGGGTAAGCCTGGGTTTAATAAAGATTTCAATTATTTAACAGGCTCAAAAGGAACACATAATTTATCAACCTCAATTTCTGGAGGAGATGATTATAAAAATTATTTTGTTGGATTTGAAAGGTTTCAGACTGAGGGAATTTCTCAAATGATGCATAACGATGAAAAAGATAGGTACAGAAATAACAGTATAATAGCTAGTTATAACTATAACTTCCCAAAAAATTTTGAATTAATTAGTAATTACAGGGTTGCAGATACATATTTGCAATATGATGTAACATGTGTTTCTAATCGGTTTGGTTGTTCACCTAGTGCTGACCATGCTGAAGATGTGGATGCAATTGAGTCATCTGGAAATATAAGTTTGATACACAAACCATTAAAAAATCTTGAAAATAAATTTACTGTTGCAAA
>MDTB01100913.1_pt1 | contig 16894 bp, 17 predicted proteins | sample 811161 | NCBI WGS metagenome assembly MDTB01 (sample SAMN05326650, study PRJNA326480) | marine metagenome | isolation source: seawater | place: Mediterranean Sea | collected 2009
CGGACATAATTACATGAATTAAATTGGATTCTTTGCTTTCTTATGCTGTCGTGTATCTCTCTTCACACGCTAAGATTGACCTCTGCTAAAAGAAAAGGTTGTATTACCCGTGGCAAATATTAAGAGTGCAATAAAACGTAATCGTCAGAACGAAGTACGACGTTCAAGGAATCGTTCTTTTCGTTCAGAGATGCGCACCCTTGTGAAAACCGCAAGAGATTCAGGCACACCTGAAGATACATCTGCAGCTATCAAAAAGATAGACAGAGCTGCAGCAAAAGGCATCATTCATGCCAATAAAGCATCACGCGAAAAATCTCGACTTCAGAAAATTTTAAACAGCAATAGTTAGCGATTACCGCATAGCCGCTAATCGAGCCACAAGAACCTCGACAACCAATTCAGGCGGCCACCCTTTTTTTCCTTTTAAATCAAGGTCAGCTTCGGCTATAAGCCCTATAGCTCTAAAAATATTCTTTTTTCCCAATCTTCGGGATGAGGAAAGAACTTTTTTTGCAGGATACGCACTGATTGAAAGTGCTTCCGCTACTGCTTTTTCCTCTTTTAGATTCGAACCTTCAATTCGCAACATTTTTTCATAGTGAGAGTGAAGCAGAGCTAGCACCCCCAACGGGTGCCGACCGTCCGCTCTCAACATCCTGTTAAGTCGTTCCAGTGCTTCAGGGATTTTCCCAGAGTCGATAGAGTCAGTTAAATCCCAAGGCATCACTGACCCTGCATTCCCCAAATATGGCTCTACATCTCCAAGTTCTAAGATTTCATTACCGTCATACACTGCAGCTAAAACCTCCAAAAGAGCGAAAACTTTCGTGCGATCTTCCCCAAAGTGTTCGGATAAGTGTTTTCGTGCCTCTCGAGTAAGTTCGACGGGTGCTTTGTCCAGCAATTCTGATAGCCATTTTTCGGCCTGTTTACCTTTTCCGGTACTCAACTTCTCTATAGTTCCACCAGAATTTTCAATCGCTTCAGCAAGAACCTTCGGCACAGGTGATAGTCGCTGCTGTTGAGGGTTGCTTCCTTTCTCCCAGACAAGTATCAGCGAGGTGGTTTCTAAGGGGGAATCCAGATAATCAAGTAAAGGCTCAAGATCATCTTTCTTACTGAAGCGACCCATATGTCGCCCCACTACCACTCTGTTTCGTGTCAAGAAGGGGGCAGTTTGCGCAGAGTCAACCAATTTGCTTATGTTGAACTGTTCCGAGGAAAGATAATTTGCTTCAGTCAATTCCTCCAAAGCAAGGGTTCTGTCTTCATCTCCTAAAGCTCTTCCTATGTGCTCATTTAGCGATCTGGAAATCAACACATCGTCGTCTCCGGATATTAGTACAACTGGAATCTTATTCATTCAGAACTCTGTTATTTTAGATTTACACAAATTCCATGACCCCGTCTTCGAGTGAGGTGTTTCGCGAGAGCATTTTCTTGTCTTTATAAAAATCCTGAGTATTAAGCCAGGGTTCGCGGTCACCCTGTTTTGGCATTTCCGACATGGACCTTTTCATATAACCTGACGAGAATCCTTCTATCCAGTCTCTCTGAGGCATACCCATGTCACTTTCCCTAAGTTTCGGGGTGGCTTTTTTTGTTCCGGTTTTCCTCATATGGTTCAAAAGACGACACGCATAAGAACTATTGATATCAGCTCTTAATGTCCATGAAGCATTGATGTAACCGAAAGTTGAAATTAAATTCGGTACGCCTGAATATGCCAGACCTTTGTATATCCAGGTTTCCGAGAAATCGACCGGACTGCCGTCTATCCTGAATTCGACTTCACCTAAAGTTACAAGATTCAAACCAGTTGCCGTGACGATAATGTCAGCTTTCAATTCTTCGCCTGTCTTCAACAAAATTCCTTCTGGGGTAAACCGGTCGATATTTTCAGTCACTACCGAAACTTTCCCTTTACGAATAGATTTGAACAAATCTCCGTTAGGGACCAAGCACAGCCTTTCATCCCAAGGATTGTATGAAGGTGTGAAATGACGTTCTACATCAAAATCCGAATCCAGAGACATGCGAACACCTTCAAGTATCTTTTCTTTTACTTTTTCCGGATCTTTTCTGGTTAATTTGTAAATATAGTTCTGACCGAAAATATTTTTCTTTCTCGTCAAATAGTACGCAACTTTTTCCGGCAATATTTTCCTTAACATTGCTGCAAAGGGGTCATGGTCGGGACGCGCTACAACATAGGTAGGCGACCTCTGGAGCATGACTACGTGCTCAGCGCTTTCTGCCATAGCGGGAACAAGTGTCACTGCAGTTGCACCAGACCCTATAACGACGACCTTCTTAGCCTCATAGTCAATGTCTTCCGGCCATTTTTGAGGATGAACTATTTGACCAGAAAAAGTTTCTACCCCTTCGAAATCAGGCGTATATCCAGATTTATAGCTGTAATAACCAGAACACATCAAGAGAAAGTTGCATGTATATTCGGAAGTCTCCCCTGTTTCACTATTCGAAACTCTCAAAGTCCAACAGTCTTTTTCATTTGACCATTCTGCTGCAAATACCTGATGGTTGAATTTGATTTTTTTTCTAATCTCGAATTCATCAACTGTTTCCTCGAGATATTCAAGAATAGCTGGACCATCAGCGATAGATTTTGCCGCCTTCCAGGGTTTGAAGCTAAAACCCAAAGTATGCATGTCACTGTCCGAGCGAATTCCCGGATATCTGAATAAATCCCACGTACCCCCCAAATTTGGTCGCCCTTCAAGTATCACAAAGGAACGATCAGGGCATTCTTTCTGAAGACGGTAAGCAGAACCAATGCCGGAAATACCTGCTCCCACCACTATGACGTCAAAATTATTTTCTTCTGTCATTACCTTCTCAACTATCCTCGCTGTTACTTATTGTAGATGCGAAATTCATCGCAGTATTCCACCACCATCAATTACAACTGATTGTCCGTTAACTTTTGCTGATCCAGCAGAAGAGAGCCATATCACAGTCTCAGCGATCTGTTCAGGTTTTATAAGTTCCCCAGATGGAGAAATCCTCTCAAGGGTCCTCTTCGCTCGCTCCGTTAGTTCTCCATTTTCGTCTCTAATCATCGGAGTGTCGACCAAACCGGGAAGAATTGAATTACAACGAATTCCAAACTTGCCATATTCAGCTGCAACTGATTTAGTCAACCCGACAACCCCGTGTTTAGCTGCTGTGTAATGTGCCTGTCCCGGTGCAGGCACTATTCCTGCTCCGGAAGAAGTATTTACTATCACCCCACCGGTATCAGATTCAAGCATGTGCTTGATTTCGTGCTTGATGCAGATGAAAACTGAAGTTAAGTTAGTTTCAATCATCTCCTTCCAGTCCTCTAATTCAAGTTCGTGGAACTTGCTACTTGGATGATTGATACCGGCATTATTGAAAGCAATGTCTAGACTTCCGTACTCATCAACGATTTCATTCAATGTTCCTTCAACTGAATCCTCTTCAGTCACGTCTATACAATGCTTAGAAAAACCGGTTTTTAAACTTTCAACCATCTCCGAAGTTGACTGAATTCCCTGTTCATCTACATCAATAAGAGCTATGTGTGAAACACCTTCTTTCGCAAAAGCTTCTGCTGTTGAACGACCAATACCACTAGCCGCTCCAGTCACTAGAGCTATTTTCCCTTCCAACAACCCCATTAGTTTCCTTCCTTATTAAACATTCCGAGACCTCTTGCTTCATTTTTCCATTGAAATATGTAAGATGCCGAATTGATGACAATTAACATCTTTGTCTACCGTCAGAGTTAACTTTAAATGGAGGATTTATGACTGTCTCATCTTGGGATGACTACCCAGTTCATCAAACAGCCCAATTCATTTCTCATCCGGCTACTAGTGATAGAAATTTTTATGATCGTTACTACTTCAATCTTCATCCCTGTTCTGACGAACTGTTTGCCATTTTTGGACTCGGACAATACCCAAATCTGGGCGTAACCGATGCCTTCATAGATGTCAGGCATAAAGACAAACAACACATTGTTAGATCTTCAACGGAATTAGTCGACCGTTCAGACGTGAGAGTCGGACCAATATTCATAGAAGTCCTGGAGCCTCTGCAAAAACTACGTGTCGTGTGCGAACCCACGGAACACACCGTGGCTATGGACGTCACGTGGGAGGCTTCTATGGCAGCCCACGCAGAGCCACATCAGTACATAAGAAACAAAGGGAGAGTCGTGTTTGACACTCAACGGTTTGCTCAAAACGGCAGATGGAGTGGCGAAATTACTGTCGCGGGTGAAACTTACAACGTATCTTCTGAAAACTGGTGGGGAGCAAGAGATCGTTCTTGGGGTATTCGACCTGTTGGCGAACCCGAGGGCGATGGAATTCGACAAGGAACCAATGTCATGAGTGGAATGTGGAACTATTTTCCTATGCAATTTGATGACCATTCCATTCTCTACATGTGCCATGAACAAGAAGATGGAACTCGACTTCTGGAAGAAGCAGTAAGAATTTGGAATGACGGTAAAAACTCGGAATGGTTGGGACGACCAGAATGGAACCACGAGATGATCTCCGGAACAAGATTACTTGAAAAGTCAACAATTTCTTTTAATGAAGCCCCAGGGTCACCTTTTGAAATCGAATGTGAATCCCTTCTGCCTAATTGGGTGTCGATAGGTACCGGCTATGGCATTGACTCAGATTGGCGTCACGGCATGCATCAAGGCCAAGAAGTGGTCCAAGGTTTAGTTCTCGACGTTGATGAGATAAGACCGTTAGCCCAGTATGGAATTGTCGACCATGTAGGAAAATTCTCCTACAACGAAAACATTGGCTATGGCCTATATGAACACGGTTTTTTTGGGCCGTTTTCTCCTATGGGTTTAGAAGATCGAGGGTCCTTGGCACCTTGACCAAAATTGTTGACAATTGCGGCAAGTATTAATTATCACAAAAGATGTATATAAATTTTCTCCATTAATTGCAGATAAGGGACAAGTGGAAGTACTTTCATTTAATGCATGACAACGATCTCAAAACCGCCATTCCGAATGAAGAATCTTTCCGCGCCGCGGTGCTGGAATTCCTAAAAGAAAACTGTGAACAAATTAGTGAATCCGAATCAACTCAGGGAGACGACCCTGACCGCGTTAGAGAATGCAGGAATTTTCAAAAAGAACTATTCAAAGCGGGATTAGCTGCCCTTTCCTATTCTAAAGAACACGGAGGGGCCGGACTCACCTCGAAGCATCAAGAACTTTTTGATGAAATAGCACGCGACTGGCGTCTTCCTAACGGACCTTTGTACATCTCACACGGAATGTGCCTACCCATGCTGGACCAGTACGGAACGGGAGAGCAAAAAAACACCTTCATGAAAGATTGCATTTCGGGAGAAAAAATATGGTGCCAATTATTTTCTGAACCAGGTGCTGGATCAGATGTTGCGAGTTTGTCAACACGTGCGAATAGAGATGGTGACGAATGGGTTATCACAGGGCAGAAAGTTTGGACATCTGGGGCACACTATGCCGACCTAGGATTAGTTGTCGCTAGAACTGACCCGTCACTCCCTAAACACAAAGGGCTTTCGATGTTCATTGTCGACTTCAATGACCCAACAGTAGAGGTCAAACCGCTAAAACAGATTTCTGGTGGCAGTGGTTTTAATGAAGTATTTTTTAACGAGACAAGGGTCTCTTCAGACCGATTACTCGGTGATCTTAATCAAGGCTGGAACCTTGCCGTTTCTATGCTCATGTTTGAACGCGTCTCAATAGGTGCAGGTGGAGGATCTTTGACTGCAGACCGAACTCCGACACTTATTGAATTAGCAAAAACCTTAAATAAAAACTCTGATCCTTGCATAAGACAGATACTCGCCGATCTATGGATGAGGGAAAAAATCCGCCGATTCATCGGACAAAGAGTGCGCGATTCCGTAGCCGCAGGACGCGTTCCGGGACCTGAAGGATCAATTGCTAAACTCAATGGGTCATTACTGGCTCGACTCTTCCGGGATGCTTCAATGAAAATCGTCGGCACTAGTGGGCAAGCTTGGGAAGTTGGAGATGAAGATGCTGAAAAATGGTCTGTGGGCTGTTTAGCAGCATCTGGAGTGAGTATCGCAGGTGGAACAGATGAAGTGCAACGCAATATAATTGGGGAAAGAGTTCTTGGCCTTCCTAAAGAACCAGATCTCTACAAGGGAGCTTCCTGGGACTCTGTTCCGCGAAACTGATTTTTCGTTGCATAATTAATGGCTAGTGATCTGAAAGGTCTTAATGTTTATCGATTTAACTGAAGAGCAAGAATCGCTTCGCAAGGAGCTTGAGTCCTACTTCAGTGAGCTTATGACTCCCAAAGTCAGAGCTGAAGTCAAGAGTGCAGACTTTGCGGAAAATAAACCTTATAAAGATTTAATCCGGAAAATAGGAAACGATGGCTGGTTGGGCGTTGGATGGCCAGTCGAACATGGTGGAAAGGGCTTCACACCTATTGAGCAATACATATTTTTTAATGAATCTCAGGCAGCATCGTGCCCGATCCCTTTTCTGACAACTAATACAGTGGGTCCAACTATCAGGGAATTCGGAACTCAGGAACAGAAAGACTTTTTCCTTAAAAAAGTTTTAGCTGGGGAAGTTCATTTTTCGATTGGCTATTCAGAACCAGAAGCTGGGACTGATCTTGCTTCCCTGAAGACACGAGCGATACAAGATGGAGATGACTGGGTAATTAACGGTCAGAAGTTGTACACAAGCCTCGCCTATAATGCGGACTATATTTGGCTCGCTGCTAGAACTGATACCGAAGCGCCCGGTCATAAGGGAATCACTCTTTTCCTAGTTGATACAAAAGATCCAGGATTTTCCATACAGCCTTTCGAAACTTTTGGTGCCGCCGATACAACCGCAACTTTCTACGACAATGTCAGGGTTCCGGACAGTATGCGAGTAGGATAAATTAATGGAGGCTGGAATTTAATCACCAGCCAACTAAATCATGAAAGAGTCTCCCTTTTCGCTGCCGGACGCATGGTTCGGCTTGTGGAAGACGCAATTGACTGGGCAAGTGAACATTTACTACATGATGGAAGAAGAGTTATAGATCAGGAATGGGTTCAAGTGAAACTAGCCGAGTGTCGTTCCCTTGTTCGTTATCTTGATCTTCTCAACTGGGAAGTTGCTTACGCAAATACCAAGGGGAAACTGGGTCCTGCGGATGCATCGGCGATAAAGGTCCACGGTTCTGAATCGATGCATCGAATCTACACACAACTCACTGAAGTTATTGGTGCCACGGGCCACTTGATTGAAGGCGACTCCGGATCAGACCTAGCGTCACAGATAGAGAACGGATACAGGTCCGTCTGGGTTCTTACTTTTGGCGGGGGGACTAATGAAATACAAAGAGACATCATCGGAATGGCCGGGCTTGGCTTACCGAGAGAAAAAAGACGGAGATGAGGTTTGAATAATGGACTTTGACCTCGCAGAAGAACATCATGAAATCACTGAATTGGCTGACCGTATTCTCCAAGACCACATAGATATAGAGGTTTTAAGAGAAATAGAAGCATCGTCGGAATGGTTCGACAAAGAACTCTGGGGCAAGTTTGCTTCTTCAGGACTGATAGGGGCAACGCTTAAAGAAGATGTTGGGGGTGCCGGCTTAGATATAGTCGCTCTGGTCTGTTTACTCCGCTCACAGGGACAACATGTAGCACCCATCCCCCTACTGCCGACATTGGTTTCTGCTGTGACCCTGGACAAATTTGGCACAGAAGCTAAACGGAACTCTTTATTGCCTAAAGTGGCTGATGGCTCGAAAATACTGACTTTCGCATCTCAGGAATTCTTAAATGATCAATTTATGGAACCTAGCACCTCTTGTGAAAACGGTTTTATAACAGGGACGAAGATTGTTGTCGAATATGCAAACCACGCTGATTCAGCTTTAGTGACGGCCATGGACGATGACGAACCTTCTGTTTTCATAGTGGATCTAGAAGATCCAAATATCACCATGCGAGCTACCGACTCGACTCGGGGTGAACCGCTTTGGGAGGTATCTTTTAAGGAGGCACCTGCTGAAAAAATAGGCGGCAGGGAAAGTGTCGCTTGGCTTCATCAGATTTCACTAATTAGCCTTTGTGCGACCCAGTTGGGAGTAACTGAAACAGCGCTCAAAATGACCGCCTCATACACCAGCGAAAGAGAACAATTCGGAAGGCCACTTGCCACTTTTCAGGCCGTAACCCAACGTTTAGCAGATCAATTCATAAATGTAGGCGGTATAAGACTTACGACATTCTCTGCAGCTTGGCGTCTCACTGCAGGCCTTGATGCCCTCGAAGATGTTCTAGTAGCTAAATGGTGGGCTTCAGAACGCGCCACAGAAATCGCGCACGCTACTCAACACTGCCATGGCGGAATGGGAGTTTCAAAAGATTACCCCCTCTACCGTTACACCCTCTGGAACAAGCACATTACTACCTCAATGGGAGCAGGGACTCAAACATTGCGTTCCCTGGGTTCCCTTTTGGCTTCAAATTAAAAAGATGCCACATCACGATCTTTTAATTATTGGGGCGGGGTCGGGTAATACGATTATCGGACCTGAACACGATCACCTTGATATTGCGATCGCTGAACCAGCTGAATTTGGAGGTACATGCATGAATCGTGGTTGCATTCCCTCAAAAATGCTGGTTTATGCAGCAGATCTTTCGATTAACGCTCAAACCGCAAATAAACTTGGTGTCAAATCTTCATTTTCCGGTGTCGACTGGCGAGCAATTCAAACAAGAATTTTTGGAAGAATAGACCCTATAGCCGAAGCTGGTCTGAGTTATCGTGAAAATCTTGGAAATGTAACGGTGTATAGAGATAAAGCCGCTTTTCTCTCTGAAAAAACTCTTTCAATAGCCGGAGAAGTGGTTTCTGCTGACCAGATCGTCATAGCGGCAGGCGCTCAGCCTGACATTCCTCAACTACCGGGTTTGAGCGAAACACCCTTCCATACTTCTGACTCCATTATGAGAATCAGCGAGCTGCCTGATCGAATTGTAATTATTGGTGGTGGTTTTATTGCAATAGAAATGGCTCATATTTTTGGAGCTTTTGGTTCCGAGGTGATAATGGTTTTACGTGGTGAAGAATTCTTACGCGAGGCAGACCCCTCTATACGTAAGCGAATTACAGAGATATATAAGGAAAGATTTACTGTTTACCTTTCAGAGGAAGTTGAGCATGTCTCACACAAAGAGAAATTTTTTATCAACTTGAAAAAAGGAACTGACATCGAAGCAGACGAACTTTTGATAGCAACTGGCCGTAATCCCAATACAGATTCTTTAAAACCTGAAAAAGGTGGTGTTCGTTGTGACGAATCCGGTTATGTCATAACAGATGAGTATTTACGTACTTCAGCTGAAGGAGTTTGGGCTTTGGGGGATATAACAAACCCTCTTCAACTGAAACACACTGCTAATGCAGAAGCGAGAATAGTTTCTAATAACTTGTTAAATCCGGAAAATTTGATGAAGATTGATCGTTCCGTAATTCCCAAAGCAGTCTTTGGTAACCCGCAAATAGCTAGTGTAGGCCCCACTGAAGATGACCTATTGAGAGATAAAGTCTCATACCTCAAATCCGTTAGAGACTATTCTGATACTGCATTTGGCTGGGCTATGGAGGATCAACAGGGGTTCGTGAAGTTGCTAATCGATCCCGCCACCCGTCTTCTTCTGGGGGCTCATATCATTGGCTACCAGGCATCTACTCTTATTCAACAATTGGTCACCGCTATGAATGTTTCTATAACAGTTGACGAATTAGCTCGCAATCAGCTTTATGTTCACCCTGCCCTACCTGAAGTTATTGAACAAGCATTGTTAGGTTTTGAAGAATAGGCAGAATAGGAAAATATGGAAGAAGTAAATAACGAAATCGCGTTGATCACCGGTGGTGCTTCCGGAATTGGTCTTTCGATAGGTAAACGTTTAGGCGAAGCAGGAATGAAAGTAGTTTTAGCTGATATTGAAGTTCCTATTCTGGAAGAAGCTGTAGAGGAACTTAAAGGACTCGGCTATAACGCCATGGGGATTCACTGCGACGTAAGCGACATAACCTCTATGGAAGAAATGAAGACCCAGATCGAAGAGGAATTCGGCGCTCCTAAAGTGGTTTGTCTTAATGCCGGCGTCGGATTTGGTTCTTCCATCTCAGAAGCAACTATAAGTGACTGGGAATGGGTCATGGGGGTTAATCTGTGGGGAGTCATAAACGGTTTACACACTTTCCTTCCATCGATAAAAGAACTAGACGAAGGGCATATTGTTCTCACCGCATCTATCGCTGGACTTATCTCTGTTCCGAATCTTGGACCTTATAACGCGACTAAATTTGCGGTCGTATCAATAGCAGAAACACTGCGTCAAGAATTATTAACAGAAAATTCTAAAGTAGGTGTGAGTTGTCTCTGTCCTGGGTTTGTATCAACAAACATATTTAATTCTGAAAGAAACCGTCCAGAGGGTCTACTCAACAGTTCAACTGATGACTTAACTGAAGAAGAACTTCTTCAAAGAGAAGCATTTATGGAGTGGATGGGCGCTAATGCTAAGCAACCTGACGAAGTTGCCGAACTCGTATATCAAGCAATTTCAAATGATAAGTTTTGGATTTTCACTGATGATCAGCACCTAAACGCTGTTAAATCAAGACACTCTTCAATAGTGAACAGCGACGAATTGCCATGGCCTGCACCACCTCTGATAGATCTCTAATCATAAAGATTGAGCTTTCTTACGTGCCCACCTGTAGTCGGATTTTCCATTGGGTCCACGCTTGAGCTTCTCAACGAAGATCACACTTTTAGGTACTTTGTAGCCTGCTAAACGTTCTTTTACGTCTTTTAGCAACTCAGCCTCTCTCAAGGTTTCTCCTTTTCTAACTTCCACCAGCGCCGTGACTGCTTCCCCCCAGCGTTCATCGGGGAGACCCACTACATTACAGTCGACAACTAAAGGATTAATTTTTAAAGCTTCTTCGACTTCTTCGGGAAAAACTTTCTCACCGCCCGTGTTTATGCACTCTGAACCTCTGCCCAATAGCGTGATGGATCCGTTTTTCTCAATTGTTGCCCAATCCCCAGGTATTGACCATCTTCTACCATTGATTGTTGGGAAGGTTGCTTCTGTTTTTTCAGGATCCTTGTAATATCCAACTGGCAACGGGTAACCCAACGCTAGTTTTCCGATTTTTTTAGATCCAGGTTCAATTTCTTCACCATCTTCTGAAAGAACTCTCGTGTGCTCACCAAGAAAAAATTTTGCTGTGCCCGTATCTTTTTTTCTTCGCGAAGTTACTTGTTTACCCATGCCAGTTCCTTCACTAGAACCCAACGCATCCAAAATAGTGCAACTATGGAGATTCAGAAGACGCTCTTTCAGAGGGGCGCTGAACATCACACCTGATGACATCACGAGCCGCAAAGAAGAAATATCCCGAATAGTACCGTTTTCTAGGGATGCTTCAAGTTCGTCAATCATGGGTCGAGCAAAAGCGTCTCCGACAATTGTGAGCATTGTTACTTTGCACTTTTCTACCATTTCCCAAAGTTCTTTGGGATCAAATGTTCGGGAAGAAAGCGTAGCTACCAATCCTCCATGCATATGAGTGCCCAAAGCTGTGAGACTAGAAGTTCCGTGCATTAGTGGCGCAGCGCATAGTTGCCTTATCTCTTTACCTTCGTCTGTAACTCTTTTAGCTATCTTGGCAGCTTCTCCAAAATTTTCCGGCACTTTCTCACCAAGTGAACGAAAAGTTTCTGTCATCCCGCCCATAAGTCCGGCATGCGACCACATCACTGCTTTCGGACTGCCGGTTGTGCCACCCGTATAAAGGAACCAAAGGTCATCGCCTGATCTGTCGATCCGAGGCAGTGGGTCATTATTTACAGCGTCTTCATAGTCGGTGATCCAATCCTCAGAAGGGCCTTCACCAATTCTTAAAAAAACTTTCAGTTTAGGGCACCTTGAACGTACAGAGTCAACTCGTTCCGTCAGACTCGAATCGAATAGGAGTGCTTCGGCGTCAGCATTATTCAAAATGTAAGCCAACTCATCATCCAGGTACCGATAGTTAACATTTGCGGGAATCGCCCTTATTTTAAAAGCTGCAAATTGACCTTCCAGATATTCCGAACCGTTGTAACAATAAAAAGCTACTTTTGAGTCACGTTTCAAGCCTTTTTCGGAAAAAGTTCTCGCTAACGATGCTGAACGCTTTTCAAATTCGTCCCAGGATTCTGAATTTTCACTCGAATATATAGCTGTCAGATCACCTATTTGGTCGCTAATTGCTTCCCATGCAGTAGCGATATTTAGATTCCCATAGGTTGCAGACACACTTTGAGGTTATCGCACTCATTTAATGAGACCTAGCGTGGGCCTAAAGCCCTCTATGATCTATGTAATGGGAAATACTTTTGGTTCTTTATTTAAAATTTCCACGTGGGGTGAAAGTCACGGAGGGGGTGTCGGAGTAGTTATAGACGGCTGCCCTTCTTTACTTCCCCTAACGGAAGCTGATATTCAACGTGATCTCGACAGGAGACGTCCGGGGCAGAGCAGGATTACAACTCAACGTGACGAATCAGACAAAGCGGAGATACTTTCGGGTGTATTCGAGGGGAAAACGATTGGGGCCCCAATTGCAATTTTGGTCAGAAACGAAGACGCAAAGCCTGCCGCATACGAACACCTGAAAGATACTTACAGACCTTCACATGCCGATTTCACTTATGAAGCTAAATACGGCATCCGTAACTGGCAGGGCGGTGGCCGCTCTAGCGCACGCGAAACGATAGGAAGGGTGGCTGCTGGTGCAGTGGCCAGAGCGCTTTTAAGTGAAACAACCCAAATAGAAGTTATCGCTTGGGTTTCACAAATTCATAATATAAAAGCAAATGTCGAAACAGAAACTGTCAATATAGATGACATAGAGGCAGAAATAACTCGATGTCCTGATCACGACGCATCAGAAGCGATGACTGCCGCAATAACTGATGCGAGAAAAAATGGCGACTCGCTCGGAGGTATCGTCACATGCCTGGTGAGAGGTGTACCACCTGGCCTTGGAGTTCCTGTTTTTGATCGAATTGAAGCCGACTTAGCCAAAGCAGTGCTCTCATTACCTGCATCTAAAGGTTTTGACATAGGCAGCGGATTCTCTGCTGTTGAAATGACAGGAAGTGAGCATAATGACGCTTTTGAACCAGGTGCTTCCAGCCCAGTCACTACCTCTAACCATTCAGGCGGTGTGCAAGGCGGAATTACAAACGGCTCTGAAATAATCTTCCGTGTGGCGTTCAAACCCACAGCAACGATCTCCACTCCTCAAGAGACAGTCGACAGCAGCAACAAACCAGTCACTTTAGAAGCTAAAGGACGACACGACCCGTGTGTTTTACCAAGAGCTGTTCCTATGGTCGAAGCTATGACTCTTCTAGTAATGGCAGACCATTGGCTTAGGAATCAATCTGCAAAAATTCCCACTCAATGATATTTTCTTCAAGCTCAATTAAACTACTTAATGAGGTACGAAATGAACAATGAAAACGATGCGGAAGCTTCACAGAGGTTTCAAACAAACCTTCCGTTGATGCATGAAATCCCCACTTTCGAAAACTTTGAAGAAGAAAGACAACATAGAAAAGAGCGACTAGCAGCAGCTTTTAGAATTTTCGGGCGTTATGGCTTCAGCGAAGGAGTAGCTGGGCATATAACTGCAAGAGACCCAGAAGAAACGGAGTGTTTCTGGGTTAATCCATTTGGTATGAATTTCAGTCACATATCTGTTTCCGATCTTCTATTAGTTGATCACAACGGTGACGTGATTGATGGAAATTATGCTGTGAACCAGGCGGCATTTGCCATTCATTCTGCTATCCACATGGAGCGACCTGAGATTGTCGCTGCAGCACACTCTCATTCGCTTTTCGGAAAGGCATTCTCGTCGCTTGGAAAAATGCTTGACCCTTTAACTCAAGACAGTTGCATATTTTACAACAATCATGTTTTATTCGATGATTACACAGGAGTAGTACTTGACCCACTTGAAGGTAAAAGAATTGCTGCAGCTCTAGGTCACTGCAAGTCGGCAATACTTAAAAATCATGGGCTTTTAACATTAGGTGAAACCGTAGACGAAGCACTTTGGCTTTTCGTTACGATGGAAAGAACCTGCCAAGCCCAATTGCTCGCAGAAGCTGCTGGCGGCACTCAACCGATAGATAATGAAACAGCAGATCTGACTAATAAACAAATTGGAAATGCTTTCTCAGGTTGGTTCAGCGCTCAGCCTTTATTTGACAAAATATTAGTTGATGAACCCGACTTACTCGACTAATGAAATTATGCTGCGTCTGATAAAAAAAGTCTTTCAATATCACTTCTATAAAGAATGTGGATATTCAGATCAGGTCTTTGCGCCCGCAACCTTCTGACTTTTCGATTTTTCCTTGTTACCAGCGACTGTTTTAATGTCGTTACTTCTAGGTATAAATTATGCTCCGGTAAGAAAAAATCTGGCGTGAATGCAGATCTCGGCTGGCCTTGTGAGTCTCGCTCCAAAACGAAAGTTGTTGGTTCATATTCCCACTTGATTCCATAAAAATCCAACAAAGCTGATATTCGTTCTTCGGACTCGTGAGCAAATTGAGATGACTCTCGTTCCGGAAGTTTTCTAAGTTCACCCATTGAAGGAATCTCTCCTTACTTTTCGGGCCACTATTGACCAACCGCCTTATGGTCGATATCCGTGCTGTACCTTTCGTCTCCCGGGAAAAGTTCCACGATTTTCGCATCAAGATCTTCTTTGACGCCTGCCATTGGCAAAATGTTTAGAACACCTTGTCCGTTATGAATAAGATCGATTATCTCGTCTTCCCCACGTTGAACCATCACAGAGGCCCCTTGGATTACTAAATTGACTTGCACTACATCTTCATCCAGTTTCTCTTCAAGAAAATCGAAAACTTTTCGGATCAAAGCCAGACGTATTCCTGCATCTATTAGTGCCTTGACAGCTTTCAATTTGAGTAAATCCCGATATGTATATCTACGTTTCGTTCCACTGCCGCTGGCATCGGAGAGCGATGGCCTTATCAGATCTGTTCTAGCCCAGTAGTCCAATTGTCTATATGTAATACCAACAATTTTTCTGGCTTCGTCACCGCTATAACCTTGTTCTTGAACCATATTTTTTCCCTCTCTCGCGCGAAAAAAAGTTGATTCTCATATTTCGCTCAGAGAACTACATTGATGTTATTCAACAGGTTAGAACGTAACGAGCTAGCGGTCAACAATCAAGCATCATAAAGATTCAGTTTTTTACACTAAATGGCTTCAACCAGCGAAATCTTCAGGGTTTACGTTGTCAAGAAATTCCCGAAATTGCTCCACTTGGTCATCTGCAATCGGTTCATCTTCCTCAGGAGGCGGTATATATCCGGCTTCTTCAAGAACTTCCTCTTCCACAAAAACTTCAGCCCCCATACGAACCGCTAACGCAATTGCATCGGACGGTCGCGCTGAAAGAGCATCAACGCCTGCGGGTCCCCGTAAGTAAATGTCAGAATAAAAAGTTCGATCCCTTAGTTGTGTTATTACTACCCTTTCGAGGGTCGCTGAAAAAGTCTCCATAACCGTGACAAAAAGATCGTGTGTCATTGGTCTCGGCGGTTCTTGACCAGCAAGAGTTAAACCAATAGCAGTCGCTTCTGGTAAACCTATGAATATTGGCAGGAGCCTCTCCCCTTCTTTTTCACGAAGAAGTATCACAGGAGTATTGGAAGGTAAAACCTGCTGGACTCCTACTACTTCCATTTCATTCATTCTTGCCTCCAAAACTATTAACTAACATTCAACTATTTCTTTACTGCGCGCAATTTTTACTATCTCATCTGACAATTCAGATCCCCCATCTGCAAATTCTTTATCTAGAAGCTCTTGATTTGCAGATACAACTGACGGAAGATTTCTGAACATCCCAAGATGATCAATTCCATACCCGACAATAAAGCCTTCTTGCAGAACGAAACCAGAATACTCAACTTCGACAGGAAGCACTCTACGGTCGGAGCGGTCAAAAAGCGTGCAGACCCTAACTTCTGCTGGCTGATGAGTCTCCAGGTGGCGCCGTAGAAAATCCAACCTAAAGCCGGTATCCACTACGTCTTCGACCAACAAAACGTTTCGACCTGAGACATCGATTCCCAAATCGCGTGTGAGTCGAACTCTTCCAGTATTTTCCTGAAAAGAAGTTAACGCTAGAAAGTCTGTCTCTATTTCCTGACTAAGTTTTCTGACTAAATCAGCGAGAAAAGGCAAACACCCTTTTAGCACACCTACGACCACATCTCCTTTATTCAGATAGTCGTCAAGCTCACTAGCCAATTCCGTAACTCTGGCGTCAATTTGTTGTTGATTCTGTAATAATTTAGGAAAATCCATCTCACCAAGTTTCTAGTCCATCTAATGTGAGTTTGCCATAGAAATTAAGGTACAGCGGGGACAGGATAGATGCTATGTGAAAAGTCTCTATGGGAATATTCCTAGATGATAATTACAACGAAACTGCCAACCGTATAAGAATGACACCCGTCGGATACTACTACGTGAGATACAAGCGATATTTCCTCCATTTTTCTCATACCCACCGTTTGAAATACCGACTCAGAAACTAAAACCATTTAAACTTAGGTAGAAGAACACTGATTAGTGTTTAGTTTCGTTCTCTTCCCTAGAGGAAAGTTATTAGTCAGAGAAAGAACTGCTTGCGCCGCGGCAAGTCCCAGGGGGCGCACGACCATAAACGAAACCTAGAAAATAAAGGCCGCAA